>OLPL01000026.1_pt1 | contig 117372 bp, 100 predicted proteins | sample 1673211 | NCBI WGS metagenome assembly OLPL01 (sample SAMEA3136766, study PRJEB25190) | human gut metagenome | reverse complement strand
AACCACGCTTGATAGCGAAAATATAAGAAGATAGACCTAGATATGTGAGGTTTACCACAAAAGCAAAATGCCCGTAGAGCCGATAAAATAAGGCTTTGCGGACATTTAAGAAGATATAAAAAGATAGTCAAAAAGACATATATGATTTTAATTAAATTCTTGTATTCCGGTATCAATCTCTTTAAAAAATTTTTTATATTTGCGGTTTATTATGAAATTTTTCTTAACATTAACCGATATTTCCCAGATAAAATTTTGAACAAGTGCAGATAACCATTCCATAACCATTTATTTCACCTCTAATGTGTTTAATTTATAACTAAGATCTTTTCCCCGTCTCAAACATTTAATTGTTTTAACAATCATCTCATCATCTTTTCCATTTCTTTTATATTATCCATAGTATGATATGGGATAAGTTGCACTATATTATAATACTGAATATCTTTCCAATTTTCTATATACTTTTTCATATCATCATTAATTGCATCCATATTTTTCCAGAATTCTTCTTTCTTTATATTTTTACGTTTTAATACTAAACTTGCTGCATAAAACTCGAATCGATAATCCTCTATAATTTTTCGAAGATTTTTGTCATAAATATCTCCTAGTGTTAATACATATTCCTGTTGTTGAAACTTATAAAGTGTTTCATTTACTTTCTCTACCACCTCTTTTACTTCTGAAATAAAGAAATTTAACGATTCCTCTTGTTTTTTAGGATCCTCCGTTTCAAATAGTTCTTTGCACAATTTATACCATTCTAGCCATGTATGCTTTTCTTTTTCATCACATTTACTACTCGTTACATAAAATTCTCCCCATATTTGTATATAGGATAATATTCTATATTTTAATTCGGCATACACCATTTCATATACTTGACCTATCTTTTGATTTTTTTCTCTAACATTACATATTTCCAACAACCATGCCACAATTGTTGAAGCCAAGCACCCCAAAGAAATATTTTTTATAATATCAATAATGTTGTTACTACATTGATTCAAATTAATCCAATAACAACCACATATAATTCCCATACAAGAAACAACGGTCATTATTACATATATTTTATGATTTACTTTAAATGGCTTTTCTATCGCTTTTTTCACATTATCCTCCAAAATTTTACCATTGTACTATTTTTTTAACTGGTCCTCTTACAACTCTTCGCATAAAACTGAAACTTCTTCGCCACTTCATTCAACGATCCTATTGCATAGTATCCATCCTTATTTTTCCCCACACACCCTATCAATGGAGATGCCAGGAATTTAAGGATATCTTCAATTTCATCCAGATTAGGATTTATCGAAAATCTCTCGTCATCCCTCACTGTCCGATAAATCTCACGGGAAGTAAGGATCCCTTCTGTCACTTCGTCTTTGCTTTCGTTTACAAGGCATCCCACAATTGCATCTACCAATAAGCCGTAGCGTTCGGTTCGATTTCTTGCTTCGTCCAGGACACTGATATCTACGATTCCTGTTTGTTCAAAGATCTTTTTGTAATCTTCTCCGGTTAATGGAATCTCTACCTGGTTGCGAATCAACTGTTCCAGTGTGTCCACATCAATCAGTGCAACTTTATGTTCTTTGCATCGGTTTAAAAGTCGTTCCCCTCGAAAAGAGCATCCAACAATTGCAGAATAATCCGCATGATGAAGTTTTCGGTGGTCTTTCAAAGTGTCAAAGTCAATCTGATCCTCCGTAACATTTCCAGATTGCGTAGATTTTGCATCTACCGCGACCGCATAAGATAATTTCGGAGCTGTTCTTGCTTTGATCAGGACATCGGTTTTTCCGGAACCGCCAAGCCAGGTTGCATCATAGCCGATAAAATCAAATGCTGCTCTTATGGCTTTTTCAAATCTGTTGGGATTATAGGAATCTTTACTGGACAGTCTTAATTCTGTAATAAGGCTTTCACAGGAATCATTGTAACAATCGCCTGCATTTTCCTCTTTCTTTATTTCGGATGATTTAACACTCTCTTTCGCCACAATGCCAAAAGTATCCAGAAGTTTTTCTCCTCTGGCGGTGAGTCCATATTTATCGTTTGTCACACTGTAAATCAGCTTAGCAGCAGATAAAAGAATCAGTCTTTTACGCGTTTCCTCGATACTTTCCCTGTCGAATCCGTAAGATACCTTAGCTATTATAGAAAGTGTTTTTGCATTTTTCGGTTCTTTTCTCAGCTCTGCCAGCAATTCATAGACAAATAAATATCTCGCATCCAGACATGCGATCAGATCAACCGGTGATTGTTTTTCAAGCCATGTATTTCCAAGTTCAGAGGTCACATACATATTCTTACTGATACGATCAACGAATCCTATTTTCTCCAAAAATGAAAGAAACATATTCGACGATGACATTGCGATCTGATAATTAACTTTCGAATACTCCCGAATCTCTTCGATAGAAATCGCCTGATTCATCAATTGCAAATATGCGCTGATTGTTATACATGCATCGGCTGTTTTTCCCGGCATGTATCCGATCGCCATTCTTTTTTTCTCTGTTGTTGCAGGCTTTAAGGCACTTGCCCATTCTGACATTGGAAGCTGGGTTTCCAGAAGTGTTTCGTCCGGTTCTTCCTCTGTCTCTGACGGCATAGTAACCTCTATCTGCTGCAAAAATTCCTGCCCTTTTTGTGTCAGACTATACTCCAGTTTATATTCTTCAAACCGAACCATATCCACATCCCGAAACCATTTGATCCGGTTATGAATTTCAGAATTTGTTTTCCAGTTCAAATGATACTCTTCCGCGATTTTCAGAAGTTCCTGTGAGTTTTTTGGTTTTTGAAGATAGAATAATATTTCCCCCATAAATACAATTGTTGAACAGAAAACAGCCGTAGAAAAGCAACTATCCTGTCGTTCCAAAACCATTTCTCCTAATTCTGTCAGCGTCCACACCTGTTTCTCTTTATTAACCAGACCAATCGGACGGATCCATTCACACATTCGACCTAAGGTGGCTGTGCTGTTGCTTCCTTCAATATTAAGCATTGTATTTGCTGATTTACCGTCTTTGACCATTTTCAGAATATAGTACAATACTTTATCCTGCCCCATATCTCCACTGGGCAGTTTTGGCATTCCAAATGCTTTTTGTTTCCATTCTCTGTTTTCCGGATATTCATTATTTTTCATTTGTTTTCCCCACTATATCACATACATTGACAACCTGCGTAATGAACTTACACCTATTTTTCCATAAAAATTTCTTTACACTCCGCCCATCCCGTCATAATACTTCCGCAAATCTTCCCTCATCTGTCTCCGCACTCTTTCCCAGTCTTCCGTCTTCATTTGTCCAAATAGCGCATGGTTCATCGAAATCACGCTCAAATCTTTCGAATAATACAGAAATCTCTTTCTTTCAAATTTTTCAAATGGATTCGTAAGCATATTTCTCTGCACCGCTTTTCTGTCTTTCAGCATTTTTTCATCATACGGGCAGGTGCTTCGATCCACCTGGAGTCCTCTGGCCAATCTGTCCTGATAAAAGGCAATATAATCATCCAGAACATCTTCTATTTTCGCGTCTCCGATAGAATCGATATGTTTTACAATCGCCAGCAGGAACGGCATTTTATACGAAAGTGAGTAATCTCTTTCTTCCAGAAATTCAAAGAAATCTTCTTTGATCGTACTGTCGTTATGTTCTTTAATGTTTAATTCTTTCCGGTATTTTTCGACATCGTCCGGACTGAACAGGTAAATGGATTTGTTGCCGAACCGGTATTCTACACTTGGCGCGATTTTTTTCTTTTTGATCCAGCTTGTCACGGTTCCGGTACTGACAAAATATTCTCTGGCAACCTGTTCCTGGCTGAGATAATCGCCATATTTTTCCTCAAAAGAATTGATATCGACTTCCATAATGCGTTCAATTCTTTCTTCCAGCCCATCGATAACAACCATATCTCCCGGTGTATAATCTGTTTTTATAATATCTCCAAACGGAACATAATATGGATTGGCAAAGATCGTGTGCATATTACAGGCTTTGATCATTGCACCATACTCGTCCACCACATCAATAACAATAACATTTTTCTTTGTATCCGTTTTCCGCAGTCCTCTTCCAATCTGCTGCAGATAGAGCACTTTGGAGAGCGTAGGTCTTGCCATAACGAGAATTCCCAGTTCCGGATAGTCCCAGCCCTCGGAGATCATATTACAGGCACACAAAAACCGAATTTTCTTCTGTTTAAAATCAGCCATAACAGCCGCCGGATTCTTTGTCTGTCTGGTGTAGCTGGCTGCAGTGATATTGGCTTTGTTGAGTAGTTTTGCCATCTCATTTGCATGGGCAACATTGACGCAAAAGATGACTCCCTGCCGTCTGGCAGCTTCTCCGTCTCCAAAATATTCCTGAAGGACATTGACAATCAGCTCATTTCTTGAAGTAACCCGTATTCTTTTTTCAAGATCTGCATTGATATAATCTTTACCATTGAATCTGACTTTTGAAAGATCGATATTTGTCTCAATCCGGTAAACATTTGCCCGGGCAACGATTCCTTTTTCCATGGCTTCTTTTAAGGATAACGAAGTGGAGTATGTTCCGAAAACTGTTTCCAGTTTTTTCTTATCCGGACGCTGATCCGTTGCGGTAAGTCCAACCGTAAAATCCGCCTCATAATACTGAATCACCCTTTTCAGCATCGGTGCAACCGCGTGATGTGCCTCATCCACTACGATATAATTGTAATAATCTGCTGGAAATTCCGTATAATGTCTGCACATATAGGCATAGGTTCTGATCTCAATTTTCTCTGCCAGTTCCGGTACGGATTCCTGTACTCTTGCCCTCCAGTCCGCAAGAATATTGATTCCCGGAACCAATATCAGCCCTCTGAACCCCGGTTTTTCTTTTGCAAATTCGCGCAGGTCTTCCTCTACAATCCTGGATTTTCCGGATGCCGTTGGTAATACGATCAAAAATGCTTTGATACCTGCCATTCTACGTTTTTGTATTTCCTGTAAACTGATCGTCTGGTGTTCATATAATTCCACTTTTCTGTCGATTTTCAATCCGTCATCGACAAATGCTGTGGTATCTTTTCCGAAATATTGTTTGATATCATCTTCGATTCGATTTTGAAACGCACAATCTTCTTTTGAAAATCGGAACAGTTTGATTCCCCATAAAACACAGGTATTTTGTTTATTCAACTGTTTCCTGTATTTTTCTTCTCCGATAATCTGCGGATGATGAAAATTAAGTCCATTTTCTTCTACAGCGTATCTTTCATTCTGTGTTCTGATAAAATAATCGAGAAAATAATTGTTTCCGTTTTCATCACAGATTCCATATTCGCGTGTCAAATATCTGAGCGCATTCATACCGTAGGCATTTGAAAAGCTATCCTCAAAATGGATCTCCAGAGGTGATGCATCCGCCTGTTCTGCCCGGTCCCCAACGGTTATCCTGTAATCTTCAGGTAATGTCATTTCATCGTTAGCAAGATAGCTGTCAACTTCAGACTGTATATAACCTAAGAAACGAAAAACTCTTTTAAACTGATGGATATAACTGTTCTGTTTGTCTGTGATAAGCATATAAGAAAAAACAGGCTCACCCGGGTTATGGTCACAAATATTTTCATCAATAATGACCATATCGATGCCATTATCATAAAATCTTGATATTCCACCATTCGGGTAGTTCACCTGTTCTCTCAAAGAAAAATCTGTATGTTGTATCAGAAAATTATCGCTATCTGCTGCTTTCACCATATTCTCTGTCTCCATTTGTTATTTTTAAATCCGTATTAAAAATGATGTATTATGTTACATTATAGCATATAGCAGGTAATGTTTCCAAAGTTTTTCGACATTTTATAGTGTATTTTGCTATTTTACTCGACATTTCCCGACAAATTTTTATTTGTTTTTCCTAATTCATATTATTTTCCAGATGTTTCTTTCCATAATCAAAATTGATCCACTGGACCAATTATTGATATACAATGAAATAAAGCCGCTACTATCATTCTTCCGGATAATAGCGGTTTATAGCAACCTGTTCTCTACTTTCGCTCCATCTCTTCTCCCACTCTCTCCAGCAAATGCCCAATCGCAAACATCACCGTCTCATAATGCATATACTCCAGAATGTTCCGGTCCACCAGCACCTGCAAACTCGCCGGGAATTCGTCATCGGATTCCCAGAATCTCAGTACGACAGGCAGAAACGAAAACATTTCCAGCTGATAAGCCACATCGCCTTTTTCCAGCCTAATCCCATGCAGCCGCTCGCAGGCTTTTGCCAGTTCTGCAGTCTTTCCATCCAATTTCTTTCCTGCATCCCTGAAAAAGTTACTGTTATTTGCCAGATTTCCTCCCTGCACCGTAGAAAGGCTGCCGATATGAACCCATTCATGGGCGGGATGGCAGTTTTCTTTGGAATTACACAGGACATCGTAGATTGTCATGGCTTCGTTGTAATTTGCATTTTCTTCCGTCTGGAATTCATCCACAGACCAGATGATTCCTCCGGTGATGCGGTTGATCCGGTATTTTCTTCCTACAAAGAAAATATAGAGATATTTTTCATCATGCTCCAGAGCAAATTTCCGGATCATTTTTTCCTGATCGTATTCCAGGAAATGGGAAGACATACGGTCTTTCATCGTTTCATAGTTTGACATGTCGATTTTTCCTTTCTATGGATCATATATTATCCAAAATCTGGATTTTTTACTTGTTTTGGATAATATGTTATCTATAAAAATCATATCACATCAAATAAAATTTGCAATTTTAATTCCATCTTCAGCTACCGCGTTAATCACCAGTTTCTTATGAAGGAAAAGATTTTCGTTCATTGCTCGAACAACCAAAAACAGAGTATTTTCAAATTTTATTATACCTCAAATTCGAAAATACTCTGTTCCTGTTAAATTATATATTTTTTATTACTATTATTATCTCTTACACAACCTCCACAACCGCAGCCGGTGCCGCAAAGTTTCTGGCGGCTTCGCCTAATTTTACGAATCCCTGGTTATCCAGTGCTTCTTCTGCGATACTTACGCAGTTGTCGGCAGCTCGGTCCAGGTTGTAGAGGATGCCGGAGAAGTAGCCGGTCATCGCCGGATCGCATTTCTGATTCTTTACGCGGTTCAAGTGGGCTTTGTTGAATTTCTTTTCTGCTTTATGCAATTTCTTTTTATTTTTGAATACCAGTTCCGCTTCCTCTTCACTGCCCTGTTTTACTGCTGTCATCGCCTGGCGCAGCAGATCCAGAAGGACATTGATGCAATTTTCAATTTCCTTGCCGGCTTCCTCGGAAAAGCTCATGCCATCGTCCTGGATTTTTATCCAGATGCTGTCGATATCCTGACACCGGTCGGCGATACGTTCGATATTGTTGGTTAGATACAGAAGTCCTGCTGTTTGTTCAGACTGAAGCTCTGTCAGATTACCGCTGGAAAACAATTTGGTGATATAGTCCGTGATTTCTTCCTGCAGGTGCTGGACGATATCCAGCTGATTTTTGAATTTTTCATATGCAGCTGAGGTCTTTTTCTGATTCAGAGAACCTTTCAGGCTGTTCAGCATATGTACGGCAAATCCTGTCAGATTTTCCAGTTCCTGAGATACCAGATACATAGCAGCCACCGGCTGATCAATTACCTTGTTATCCAGATATTTCGGTTCATAAACCACACCGGTATTCTTATCTCTTCCACGGATAATCGTGGTAACAATCTTCACCATGAGCGGGATCAGCGGCAGCCATACTAGTGTACAGACCACGTTGAATGTCGTATGTGCATTGGCAATCTGGCGGGAGATCACATCGATCTCATTTCCTTTTGGAGAGATATAACGTACAAATTGTGCAAACCACGGAATGATCCAGATAAATACGCAGGTACCCGTGATATTGAAAATGCTGTGCGCGATTGCTGTTCGTTTTGCATCTTTAGACTGTCCGATAGATGCCAGAAGTGCTGTAATTGTCGTACCAATGTTATCGCCAAGCAAAATCGGGATGGCTCCGGTCAGTCCGATCACGCTGTTGACACCGTCCGGTCCTGCCTGGGAAGCAAAGCTCTGAAGGACTGCGATCGTTGCAGAGGAACTCTGTACCACCAGAGTCATCACCGCACCGAGGACAACACCCAGCACCGGAACAGAAGATACTTTTCCCATCAGATCTACAAAGATCGGGCTTCCTGCCAGTGGTTTCATAACGCTGCCCATGATCTCGATTCCTTCAAACAAAAGTCCGAAAGAAAAGATAACCATACCAATATTTTTAACCTTTTCTTTTTTCCCTAAGAAGTTCAGCATGAATCCGATGAAGATCAACGGATAAATGTAATCACTGATTTTGAATGCCATCAGCTGGGCAGTCATCGTCGTACCGATATTAGCACCAAAGATAACGGAAATCGCCTGTGGCAGACTCATCAGTCCGGCACTTACAAAGCCGATGACCATAACGGTAGTTGCCGAACTGCTCTGTAACACAGCCGTAACCAGGGCTCCGGCCAACGCTCCCATGATCGGATTCTTCGTGAGAAATTCCAGAATCTTCTTCATCTTTTCTCCGGCTGCCTTTTGCAGCGCATCACTCATACTGTTCATTCCATAAAGGAACAGCGCCAACCCACCAATCAGCCCAAATACTACTTTTACATTTTCATTCATTTTGTGTTCTCCCTTTTCCGGCAGCTGTCTGCTGCTCGATTCTTGAAATCATCTGTAAAATCTCTGTTATGAATCTGTATAATTCATTTACGGTTTACAGTATAGTGGGAGAACGCATATGGCTCTATCATGGTATTGTATGATTTTCGTTAAATCTGTGTAAAGCGGGTAGTTAGTTCCTGTTAACTCCAGTTAAAAGGTCAGGCGCATTTGATTCCAGACGGCATCGCCGTGGACAGATTTGTCTGTTACTCCTTCATTTTGGAAACCGAATTTTGCATAATAATGGATCAATGCATCTTTGCAGGTCAGCACCAGACCCTTCCTTCCCTGTTTTCTGGCATCTTCGATTGCCCGCTCCAGCAGTTCTCCTGCCAGCCCGCGTCTTCGATAAGCCGGGATTGTATTCACCCCGAAAATCATCTGCCAGGCACCGCTTTCGTCGTGCATGGAAGCTTTTTCATACATTTCATCCGTCAGATCCGGTTCGTTGGTGACAAAACCGTCGACGAACGCAACCAGTTTGTTGTCATTTTGCTCGTCGAACATCAGCCAGAAATGGTTGGCGTAATGAATAAGGCGGTCGGCGAATTCCTCTTTTGTGGCGGCTTCGGCCGGTGGGAAGCACTCGGACTCTACGGCGGCGATCTGTGGCAGATCATCTATGGTTGCAGTTCTGATTATCATGATATTGTATCCTCCAATTTATTATCTATTAACTTTTTTCTTTTCATTTCGTAGCTGATATCATTTTCGGGTATAGTCTGCGTGGTTATGCATAATATTTTCAAAGAGCCATCCGACCAGCAGACATTTGTTACTCTATCCCAACACCGAAAACGCCATAACCGCAACTCCCAGCACCACCAGGATCACTCCTGTAGCACGGTTCAGAGTCTTTGGCGTTGCTTTATTGGCAAATACGGCTGCGATTCTTGCCCAGAGGAAGGTAAAGACCACACACAGGATCCATACTGTCCAGTCTGGTGTGCCGCCGATGGCAAAGTGGGATAAGGCTCCGGTGAGGGCGGTGAATGTCATGATAAATACACTGGTTCCCACGGCTGTTTTCAATTCATATCCGAGAACGGATGTCAGGATCAGAAGCATCATCATACCGCCACCGGCACCGATAAATCCGCAGATGAAGCCGATCATCACTCCACAGATCACAGACTGAATCGCACGTTTTTTCGCAGACACTTGTGCCATGGCTTCTTTCGTAGTCATGACCGGGCGAAGGATGAATTTGATACCGAGCAGGAATGTCATGAAGACGGAGAAATTTCCCATCGTTGTGGACGGTACCAGGCTGGAAACGTAACTTCCCACTATGGTAAACAACAACACGGTAACCATCATGATCAGACCATTTTTTATATCAAGATTCTTATTCTTCCCATAAGTATATGCGGATACGGCACTTGCCAGCACATCCGAGGACAATGCGATTCCCACTGCCATGTAGGGATCCATTCCCAAGAATGTGATCAGCATCGGGCTGATGACCGCCGCCGCGCTCATGCCGGCAAATCCGGTTCCGAGACCTGCACCCATACCTGCAAAAAATGTAACAATTACTGTCAGTAAAATACTCATTTCTTTTTGTTCTCCTTTTGATATGTATTCAGATTTTCCTCTGTCTGTTCCATCACCTGTTCAAAAATCTTTCTGGACTCCGCAGGCACACCGGAAAATAAGGTTTCGATAAATGTTCTCTGGATCTCACATCCCTGTCTCCAGACATTCTCTGTTTTTTCCGTACAGATCAACTCAGTTTTCCTCCGATCTCCCGGCACCTCACGGCGTTCCAGATACCCTTCCTGCGCCAGGCGTTCCACATGGAGCGATACCAGATTTGCCTTGATTCCGCGAATCTTTACGATATCTGCAGCAGTTTTATACTGCGGATTGTTTTTCAGGAACATCAGGATATCCAGGGATGTCTGCGGGATGCCGGTCTGCTGGCATAAAGGTCGACACAGCTGATTATAGACATCCAGCAATTTATGTATATACTCAATGCTTATCATGCCTTCTATACCTCTCTTTCATTTTTAGAATGTTCATTTTTGAAGTATTTTAACATGAAATTCCTATTATTACAAGCGTGAAATAATCATTACATTTTCATGAATTATACTATATCTTTCTGTCTATATAATACCTTCCTTCTATTTCTTACAAAATCCTGAAGTTTGTGGTAAAACATGTCAGAATTTGTTATGATACAGAAAGTAACATATATATTTTGAGGAGGAATTTCAATATGTTTAAGGAAAAAATACGTGTACTACTTCTTGGGGGAAGTCTGACGGATCACGGCAGCTATGCAGATGGCAATTATCAGGGATATCCGGTTGTCATTACAACGGAATCGACGGTTTACCACGTTCGTATCAATGCCGTCTCCACACAGGATCCGGACAACGCACAGCTGGCACAGTATCTGGAATACCAGAAGCAAAATGTCAAACACCTGGCAGACTATTCCTGTACTTCTACTTCCGCCTTACTGACCATAAAAATGCCGGCAGTAAACGGAAACAAAGTTCCGGATATGATCAACAGTGTCGTAGATCCTCTGATTCAGTATCTTCATGGCGGTAACTATCAGCCTTGCTGTGAGTCCTGTGGCAGCACACAGGAATATCTGTCAAATTATGAGGTTAATGGTTCCTACCATTATCTGTGTACTTCCTGTGCACAGCAGATCGAGCAGAATCTTCAGCAAAATCAGCAGACAACCCGTGCAAAAAAGAGTAATCTGGTTGCCGGACTCGTAGGTGCTTTCGTCGGTTCTCTGATCGGATGTGTGCTCTGGGTACTGATCTATCGGCTCGGATACATCGCGGGTATTGCCGGAGCGGTCACTGCAATCTGTGCACTGCGTGGATATGAACTGCTTGGCGGTCATCTGGATCGAAAAGGTGTGATCATTTCCACTGTGATGATGCTGGTGATGATTTTCTTTGCCAATCGGCTTTCCTGGACCTGGGATGCTTACGATGCACTGAAAGACGAAGGATACACCTTTTCCGAGTGTTATCAGTATCTGGATAACATTCTGGATCTTTCCGAACTCACCGGAAGCTATTACAGCGAGCTGTTCATCGGATACGGACTTACCTTACTCTGTAGTGTACGGCGCATCATCGACGCTTTCCGCACCAGTAGTGGAAGTTATCGCATGAAGAAGGCGCAGTAATCACCATAGATTCTGTAATAGAATCATTCGAGCAATAAACACAAAAAGACAGAAATCGGAATCGTCCCGTACCATTGGTACATGTCTGAAACAGATTTCTGTCTTTTTTATTTACGCGAGCAACGATTCAAAGTCCGTACTTGCACGAGACCCTGACGACTATCGCAATAACGAGTAAAAAAATCCCGGGAATACCTTTCACATCTTCTAGAGCGTGTCTGAAAAAGGCTCTCCGGAAATGATTTTTCAGACACGCTCTAGTTCTGCCACCGGATCTCACCTTTCTGAATCAGTGGATACCGTGCCAGTGTGGTTCCGTCCAGATTCTCACGATGCATATCAACCGCAGTGATCTGATGATTTTCATAGCTATTATAATAGTAGATTCCCTTCTGAGCATTCCAACAGGAGGTATAGATCGTAATCTCATATTTGTCCTCTGCCACCTCACAGCATCCTCTCTGCTGATCCACAGCTCCCAGAATGTGGAAAAACTGGCTGACGCTTTCCGCCTCGGAATCTCCCGATACTGCATGTGCTCTGGTAAATGCCACTTTGGCAAAGCGGGAAGTAGAAGAAAGATCTCCCGGAAGTCCAAGTGCACCCATGCCGCGGCTGTAGGTCTGTAATGGCAACTGCTCGGAAAAATGATTCTCCGGCTGTTTCGGTGACAGATGCATATACTGATTCAATAAAAACATCTGCTGTTCAAATGGCGGATTATTGGTCAGTACACCTGCCGGATTATCATAAACCTTCAGTCCCTCCCGGACACATTCGATGGTGATACACGCATATTTGTCCGCCAGAATCCAGTGCAGCTGTGCCGCCGGAAACTGTGGGGCGAATACGGTTCCCACCAGATTCATCTCCGCCAACATTTTCTTCGCCTCTTCTACCGATGCGCACTGGGAAAGAATCCATGGAATGAACTCAAACTGAGCCACGTTTTCCCGTCCCTCCTGGATTTCCTGGTAGACAGCGTTTCCTACGAAGTTCAACCCTGCCATTCCAAGTCCTTTTTCATTGACCGCATCGTAATACAGCGGGTAATCATCCGCTACATGTGCCATACCGATGATCGCATAATGATTTTCCAGTTCTTCCATATGGCGAAAATGAAACGGATAATTTCTTGGTGTTACTGTAATCTCATCTCCATAGGAGAATTCATAATCCAGCGTCCGTCCCATATAAAAATCTTTTGTCTTATAAGTAGCTGCTGTACACATTTTCATCTGCTCCTTTTATTCAAAATACTTGCATGGCTGTTCTGTTTTTTCTCATTGTTCTGATGCTTTCATAATTTTCTCTGCACTGGAAGGATCCCAGGAAGAAATCTCCAAAACTGCATCCGGAATCTGCTGATCTCCGGAATCTGGATTATGGAACCAGACGCAGGACATTCCTGCTGCTTTTGCCGCCTTTCCTCCATTAGTGGAATCTTCTACTACCATACATGCGGAAGGATCCAGTAATAATGCTTCTGCTGCGGCAAGAAACGTATCCGGTGCCGGCTTTGGATGTGCCATATTTTCTCCACTGATAAAAGCAGAAAAATACTGAGCCAGGTCAAGATCCTTCAACACTTTTTGGATCACATCCTCCGGAGAAGAAGATCCGACTGCCAGCAGATATCCTTCCTGATGTAGTTTTTCCAGAACTTCCCGAATTCCCTCACATTGCGGGAATCCTTCTTTTTCCACGATTTCCTTTTTCTTTTCTTCCATTCTCCGGTTCATCGTCGGATAATCCTCGAAAATATCACCGTAAGCATCCACCATCAGCTGCCGGAAAACTTCTCTGGTAGAACCGATGCACGGTTTGTAAATCTCATAGTCCAGCGTGATTCCGTCCTCTTTCAGCACTTCCTGCCAACACCGAAAATGCAACGGTTCCGTATTGACCAGAACACCATCCATATCAAAAATGATCCCTTTTTTCTCAGCCAGTCGATTAGCTACTTTCGTATAAGAGGGAACCGGCACACCATACAGTTTTCCCATGCGAACCACTTCGTATACCAGTCCGTCGATTTCTGATGGTTTCCCAGCCATTACATCCCTCTGCATAGAAGTAGTTGCTTCCGGTGCAAGATTCGACAAAATATGTAAATTAACCTCCACCATATTTTTTTGAAACGGAACGCCCATAGCATCTGCAAGTGCTGCAATTTCCCGGATCATCGAACAAAACAGTTCCCGCGGAGCGCCCTCTTTCTGAAAATCCCCCGCTACCGCATTACAGTACAGTCCTGCTGCTCCGATCGGGGAGACATAGGAGAATTTTTCAAGTGCTTCTCTGCGGATATTTTCAGATAAAATCCCGTCGATGGCACTGTCCGCAAAATCCTGACGGATCTCTTCGAGTTCCGGTCTCCAGTCTGCTTTTTCTCGCACTCCATAAACGATCCGCAAGATCTTTCCATGCTGCACTAACACACCCGGTTCTTTGATGTTGGCAGATACATAGATGCATCCGTCTGTTACCAGAAGTTCCGGCAGTTCTTTTTGCAGTTTTACACCGGTTCCATAGATATTCAGAATCGGAATCACAATCGTATCCGGTTTTGCCACGCGGCGGATAAACGGGACGGTATCTTCCAGTGAATACCCTTTTACACACACCAGGATCACATCCGGTTGTTCCTTGTAGTGTTCCATATCCGTTGCTTTCACAGCAATTGTCTCAGGATTCGGATCCCAGAGACGCTCCAGAGTCAATCCATGCTCTTTCATAGCTTCCAGATGACGGCCACGGGCAATCAGTGTCACATCTTTTCCTGCCTTTGTCATAAAATATCCCATAACTCCGCCGGTTCCTCCGGCTCCTATGATTGCATATTGCATTTGTGTTCTCCTTTTTTCTTTGCATCTGTCACAGATTCTGATAGTATTCAGAACATAATCATACTATTATGTACGAGATAGTTATTATTCACCAAATAACACTTCTCTGTTTGTTCCGTAAAAGATTTCATCATGACCGGACAATTTTTTCAGGATCTCTTCCATCCGATCCCAGTTCTGATCCACGTCAAACTCATAACTGTGTCCCCACAGATAGAAAAGCTGTGGTTCCTCACTGTCAGATGCCAGAAAACGGTCAATCAGATCCATCACATCCGCATCATTATGATGACAGGTTGGCTTCAGTGTCAGCGGCTCTTCAGGAAGTCCAAAATTTCCGGTCCGCTCTATCGTACGGGAATAACGGATACCACAGGCACGCGCAATATCCACTACTGTATCGTTATAAGTACCAAACGGATACGCCATTCCCACAACAGGCTGCCCAAACCGTTCTTCCAGATTTTTCTTGTCTTCCAGAATCTCATTGCGGATCGTCTCTTCATCATATTTGGGAAGATCTGCATGTGTCAGACAATGTGCTGCAATCTCATGTCCCTGATACAGTTCTTTTAAGCCTTCTATGTTCATTCGATGAATCATAAGCCCCTTTGAATGTTCCCATACATTTGTATAAGACTGTATACCACTGTTTAAGTTAAAGGTGCCTTTTACACCATAAGTATTCATCATTTCCACCAGACGGCGATCCTGTGTCACACCATCATCGTAACTGAATGTTACTGCTTTTTTCTTTCCCTTCCACATAACAATTATCCTCCTTTGGCAATTTTCGTGTACCCAGTCATCTGTCACACTTTCTTTCGTATTTATTACTCAAGCACTTTCTCTACCATCTGTGCATCGATCGTTACGGAATGCATATGATTGACTTCAATCTGATACAGAGCATTGGCTGCGATATGCTCTGCGGCCTGTTCCAGATCACGGATACCGCTGGTATTCGCATGTTTCTGAATGATTCTGTCCAGCCCCTCATCTGTCAGAATAATTTCATTTTCTTTCAGACTCATTCGCTTCAGTACTTTCGGCAGTGCATATTTTGAGAAAATAATTTTCTTCTCTTCGTCTGTATAATCCGGAATGTCGATCACCGCAAAACGGGACATCAGCGGTGCACTGATCTGGGATTTGTCGTTGGCGGTGGCGATCGGATAGACACCTACCGTAGGGATCATACATTCCATATAGTTATCGGTGAATCCCAGGTTATCAAGCAGGGTCAGCAGAACATCCGCCGGGTTTCCGTTTCCTTTGCCGGAGGCAGCTTTGTCCAGCTCGTTGATGATAAATACCAGATTGGACTCTCCTGCCATCGAAAATGCATCCATGATGATACCGGGTTTTGCATTGGCATAGACACGGGAACTTCCGGTCAGCTGTTCCGGATCATTGATGGAACTCATATCCAGGGTTGTCCACGGCAGTTTCAGGATTCTTGCAACCGCATAGGCAATCTGTGATTTTCCTGTTCCGGCAGGTCCTACCAGAAGCAGACCGTATGCCGGTAACGTATGCGTACGGTTGATCTGGATGATCGTCTCGATAATTCTCTGTTTTACCTTCTCCATACCGTACAGTTCTTCATCGAGGATTCTTCTTGCTTCCTGCGGGTCGATAGACTCAAAGTAATTGCTCTTCCACTGTACATTCATCATAATCGACAGTGCTCTCTGTGCATGCCGTCTCTCTTCCGGAGATACCTCATGGGATTTTGCAACCGCCAGGTTTCTTCTCGCCCAGAGACGAATATTATCCGGCAGTGTTTTTCCGGCGCAGGTCATAAAGTCGGTGATGCTCTGGATACTGGTCAGTTTCATATCGTCGCCGACTTCTTCTGCATCCTCATCCTCTTCGATCTCTTCCGGTGCATTGCTTGCCAGAAGACGCTCGATCATAAACTGTAAAAATCCATCTTCTGCTGAAAGTTTGGTACCGCCGCCGAAAGCGATCTCACGAATCTTATAAACGGCATATCCATTTTCTCTGTTCTCACCGGACAGACGGATATGAATATGATTACCGCCGAGCCATTTTAACAGGCTGACAAAACGGGCATCGATCTGCAGGATGTCCGCGGATACGATACCATCTTCCTCCTCAAATTCAAAAGTCGTCTGTTTCGCCGGATTAGAAAAGAATCCGCTGGAATGGTGTTTCCACTGCCGTTTTTTGTTATCCAGCACCAGCATCGGGCGTTCCGGTGTAGCGGTGGATTCGTCGGAGCGGAAGGTTGTATAAGTACAGGTCAACGGTTTGTCTTTATCCGGGGTATTATTAAAATCAAATACTGGCATTGTAATTTCTCCTTTATCACCGTTCCGTTTTTAACTCTCATCACCGGAACAGTTCTTCTGTTTTTTCGATTTCCTTTTTTGTGCAGGTGACCGTTTCATAAATGCAAAAATCTACCGTATTATTACCTGTCACACTTTAACAGTTTACCATGATTTTCCGAAAAAAAAAAGTGAAAACGTTACTAAACCGTTATGATCCGTCCCATCTCCGCTGAAGTTCTGTGGGAAATCGAGATTACCGTTCGGTTTTCCGATACGCGCCGCAGTGCCTGTAAGACTTCCTTTTCCGTTTCCACATCCAGATTTGCCGTTATCTCATCCAGCAACAGAATCGATGGTTCTGCAACTGCTGCCCTGGCGATGGATAACAATTGCCATTGTCCCTGCGAAAAGATCTCCGGGGTACACACGGTATCGTAGCCATTTTCCAGACTGGCGATCGAATCTTCAAGACCAGTCAGTCTTGCTGCCGCCTGCATCTGTTTTTCCGTGATTCTCCGATCATACAGTGTGATCTGCTCACGCACCGTACCCGGCACCATATGGAAAGACTGCTCCACATAGCCAAACAGCGATCTCCTTTCCTCTTCCGGAACTTCTGTAGCAGAAACATTACCGATCCGTATGCTTCCACTCTGCGGCTCATACAGACCAAGCAGCAGCTTCAGGATCGTACTCTTTCCGGCACCGGTACGCCCGGACAATGTGACCTGTTCGCCTTTTTTTACCTCAAAACTCACACCTTCCAGAACCAGATGTTCGTCATAGCCAAAGACTACATTTTCAAAGGATACCGCGGTCTGATTTCCGGCATCTGCCGTATGTATCATATCTGTTGTAACCTGTTTTTTCTGTTCAATGATATTTTTTGCTGTTTTCCGGACACCCTGTCGTTTTCCGTTCGCTCTGTCTGCTTCATTCACTTCCAGATTGAAAAACTCATTGATTCTGTGAATACCTGCCATCGCTGACTGGATCGTCTGAATCTCCATACCAAGGCTTTCTACCGGTGTGAAAATCTGGGAAATATAATTGATCACGGCTACTGCTGTTCCGGCAGACATTCCAAAGAATGTCAGAATCTGCTGATTGCCAGATGCAGATAACAGCATCACAACAGCAACCACAACGGCATTCAGAATCAGAATAACCGGTGAGTAAATCGCATCATAGAAGTTCGTTCGTTCCATCGCCCGATAGCTGTCGCTGATATATTTGTCATACCGCTCTTCCATATATTTTTCTTTTCCAAAGCAATGGATCGTCCGAATATTGTGAATCGTCTCCGGCACATGACCCGAGGCACGGCCTACTGCTCTTCGGTTCTCGATCTGTGCGGTCAACATATTTTTCTGTACATGTCTGGTAAACCAGAACAAAAATGGCAGTAAGAGCAGTAAAACGAAAGTCAATCCCTTATTTCGGAACCAGATCACAGCCAGGATACTCAGAATCTTACACGTATCCGCAAACATACTGATGATTCCGGAAGTAAACAGGTTCTCTACCGTGTCCACATCTCCTATAAACCTTGATACCATCGTTCCCGGTTCCTGCTGATTGATCGTATCTGCATTGAGGCTGAGAAACTTTTCCATCAGACGGCTTCGAAGCGCATGCGTGATCTTCTGTCCGAAAACAGTCAGAAGACTCTCGCGCGCCGTATCCATAAAACCTGTCAGGGCAAGCACAACAAAATAGAGGACAAAGAACGAAAACGCTACCGCATGTCCTGCCGTAATACTGTCCACGATTTTTCCAAGAAGAAGCGGCGGGATCAGAGAGGCTCCGATGGCTCCGAGTACTGCGATCAGGATCCCGCTGGACAGCCATTTTTGTTTTTTTACTGTATCGATCAGAATATTTCGTACATTTCCTTTATGCTTCATGACTGTCCTCTCCTTCCTGTGTGGTAAATAATGTCGCATATGCCGAAACTTTCTGTAACAGTTCCTCATGCGTTCCCACGGTCGTTTTTCCCTCGTCCATCCAGATGATCTGATCCATCTGTGGAAACAGATACAGTCGATGTGACAAAAGCAACACGATTGAATCACGGGTCATCGTCCGTACATTGGCAAACACTTCTTTCTCCGTCGATTTATCCAGTGCAGAAAACGGATCATCAAGCACCAGTAACGGCTTTTTATGGCACAGTGTTCTTGCCAGTGCCACACGCTGTGCCTGACCTCCGGAAAGGCGAACCCCACCATTTCCAATCAAGGTATCCTCTCCCTCTTCCATATCAGAAACTTCCCGGTCAATACACACTGCTTTCAGATAGGTTTTCAAATCTTTTTCGTCTCCCAACAACACATTATCTCTGACGCTGTCATGAAACAGCTCCGGATCATGCCCCAGATAGACTACAATACCCTTACGTTCTGCCTCTTCCATCTGCAGCAAATCTTTTCCTGCAAATCGTACCGCTCCCTCATATGGACATTCACATAAAAATAACTTCCCAAGGGTTGATTTTCCACAGGCTACCGGACCGGTCACGCCGATGATCTGCCCCGGTTTTGCTGAAAAAGACACTTGTTCCAGCACGCGCTTTCCATCCGGATAAGCAAATGAGACATCTTTTACTTCCAGATCTCCAGGTCTCCATTCTTTTCCGTCTTCTTCCTCGTTTACCGAGTCAAGCAGCGGACGGATACGATTCCAGGAAACCTGCGCTTTATGTACGGCATTGAAGAGTTTTGCCGCACTGGATGATTTTGTAGAAAGCTTCACAAAGCATGCCAGAAACGTGGTAAATGTTGCGATTGACCAGCTGCTCCATCCGCTTCCCAGTATATTTTTCTGACCAAAATACAGAATAAACAATACACTGGTCATAGAAATCACTTTATAAATCGGAGGCATGGCACTGTTCCAGATATTTGCCTTTACCGCGGATGTTTCATAATCGGTAAGATTCTTCTCATAAGCCATCTGCCGGTCTCTCTCACAGCCAAACACCCGGTAAGTGACAGCGTTCTGTGCACGATCAAGAGTCACTGCGCTCAATACTCCGCACTGCTTTTTATATGCAGCTCCGGTTCTCTGGATCATCCGTTTCATCTTCTCCGCTGTAATATATGAAATCGGCGGAAAGATCATACACAGCAGGGCAAGCCGCCAGTCATACCACAAAAGCATGCCTGCATAGGCTGTCAGAGCCACACCGGTATCAAAAATCTCCGTCGTGAATTTACGCATGCCCTCCACACAATCATCTACATCCAGGATGGCTTTTGTCATGATGGTTCCTTCCCCTTCTTCCCGAAGGTTCGCCCTCCCCCTGGTCACAAGACTGTGATACAGGATCTCTTTCATTCTCCGGTTTACATTATTTGCAAACCTGCGTACATAAAAACGTTTGACATATCTGGATACCTGTACGATCCCGATTGCTGCCACATAACCGATTACAAGAAACAGCATACTAGCAAAAGTTCCGCTGCCTCTCAGAATATCCACCAACATTCCCGTCATCCTTCCCTCAAACCACGGTTCCGCCAGAAGTCCCAGGTTATAGATCAGACCGGAGATTGTAATTGTAAGAAGAACTTTCCATTCTACCCGAAAATACGAACTGATTTTTTCCGGACAAAACTTCTCATCCTCTCTCTTCTTTTGCAGTTCCTTGTTTTCCATCCCCGTCATTCTCCTCTTTTGCCAAAATCCGTGTAATATTTTCAAATCCTGCCTGTCGTTCTCTTTTTGATTTCCAGTACAACATGTCCAGTGTTTTACAAAAATGCTCCTTTTCCTCCCCTGAGAGATCCTCTAACAGCCATTCATAAAATACGGTTTCGATCGATGTCTTGGAATTTTTCAGGTGTTCCGCTTTTTCTGTCGCATAAAGCAGCTGGCTCCTGCCATCTTCCGGATTCGGTTTTCGAACCAGATATCCTTTATTCTCCAGGCGGGCTACCCGTTTTGCCGCAGCTCCTTTATCCATCTTCAGACTTTCACGCACTTTGGTCTGGGTGATTCCCGGATTATGACGTACCAGATGAATCACATCAAACTCCGCAGTTCCGATTCCCTCTTCTTTCATGGTCTGAACTGTAAATTTTCCTACTTCTCTGGCTATTTTCGTGATCTGCCGTTTTGTATCATCCATAAGAAATACCCCATCCTTTCTTCACTTATACTTTTCTCTTCCTGTTTTTTATAGAATATCTGTCCGTTAGTTGTACTATCAACTATCTGGATGATAGTACAACATTTTGGGCATGTCAAGTCTTGTCTTTCGATTACATAGTCTGATGTTTCCTGTTCAGACCGTCGCTAATATCTCATGCAGGTACGGACTCAGACATGTTGCTCACATAAAAAAAGAAACCTGACATACTACTGACAGATTTCTTTTTTAATCCTTATGAAGGGGCTTCAAATATCTCCCTCTTTATATTTTTTCATTAATTTGGCCAGTGCTTTATTTTCTCCTGCAAGAATCAAGATCTCTCCCATACACAGGTTTTCTTCCGGATGGATGTTGACACAAATCGTTTCCCCTTTCTTGATTGCAATAACATTAATTTCATATTTTTTTCGTAGATTCAGTTCTTCCAGATTATGATTGATCCAACTATCCGGAACCGCAAGTTCTACCATCGAAAAGGAATCTGACAGCATAAAGAAATCCTGAAATCCTCCTGAAATCAGGTTTTTACCAAGACGGATACCCGTTTCGATTTCGGCCATCACTACACGGTCTGCACCGATCTTTTTCAGAATCTTGGCATGCATCTGATTCATCCCTTTGGCGATTACCAGCGGAACACCTGCCTCTTTTGCCTGCAATGTCGCCAGAATACTTGACTCCATATCTTCCGAGATCCCTATGATCACCACATCCATGTTACTAATTCCCAGCGATTCAAATACACGGCTGTCCGTCACATCTGCCCTTGCAGCATAAGTCACATAATCTGCTATCTCCTGCACCAGTTCCTGGTCTTTATCCACTGCCAGAACCTGTTTTCCTGCCTGTGACAGCGTCTGTGCCACAGCATAACCGAATTTTCCAAGTCCGATTACTGCATATTGTTTGTCCATGATTATTATTTTCCTTTCTGTTAATCTGTTCTCCCCTATTCTTTTATCCAATCAGAATCCTCTGTTCCGGTCTCTGAATATCCGCATCCACATGTCTTGTTCTGCGCCCAAGGGCTACCGCAAGTGTAATCGGCCCGATTCGTCCCATATACATAATAAGTATGACAATGATTTTCCCTGCTGCCGGGAGCTGTGAAGTCAGAGAACGGGTCAGTCCCACCGTCGCCACCGCCGAAACAACCTCATAGGCACAGTCCACAAGCGGATGACCACTGACGGCAACCAGAAGGATCGTGGCCGTAAGAGCAGTAGTCAGTGCAAAAAAGAAAATCACCACCGCAGAGCGGATATTTTCTTCCACAACTTTTCTTCCCCATACTACCGTATCATGATTTCCACTGATATAAGAAGTAACCAGCACGATAAGAAGAGCAACCGTAATTGTCTTCACACCACCGGCTGTTCCCATCGGTGAACCGCCGATAAACATCAGAATCATGCTCACCATCGCAGACCCATCCGTAAAATTTTTCTGTGGAATCGTCTCAAATCCAGCTGTTCTTGTTGTTACGGACTGAAAAAAAGCAGCCATCACTTTCTCTCCCGGTTTCAGATCTCCGAGAGACCCTGTATGATTCCAGTCCAACAGGAGGATCAGAAGTGCCCCGCCTGTGATCAGGATTACTGTCGTCGTCAATACCAGTTTTGTATGAAGAGTAAATCCGCGGATAAAATTTTTTCTGGTTCGTTTTCCTTTCAGCAGATCCTGCACATGCTCGATCACTTCCCACCAGACGGGGAAGCCAAGTCCGCTCAAGATAATCAGTCCCATGGTTGTAACATTTATCAGAGGATTGGTTACAAAAGGCGCAAAAGAAGATTCACCTACCAGATCAATTCCTGCATTGCAAAACGCGGATATCGAATGGAAAATACTGTACCCGATTCCTCTCCACAGTCCATAATGAGGAACAAACCAAAAGCTATAACATATTGCTCCTGCAATCTCAACCACCGCTGTTCCGATCAGGAGTCTTCTGACAATTCCCACGCTTCCTTTCAACACCGGCAGATTATATGTATCCTGAATCAGTTTGCGACTCTGCAGGCTGATTTTTCTTCGCAAAACCAGAAATATCATGATCATACATGCCATGATTCCAAGCCCGCCAAACTGAATCAGCCCCAGAATCACAATTTTTCCAAACACGCTCCAGGTGGTTGCAGTGGGCACGGTCACAAGGCCGGTTACACACACAGATGTAGTCGCCGTAAATAACGCATCAAGCCAATATACGCCCTTTCCACTGGCCGATGAAACCGGCAGACACAAAAGAAGCGTTCCCAGTATGATCACTACACCAAATCCAGTCATCATAATTCTTTCTGTCGGTGTATGCCACTGCCTTTTTTTCTGTTTTTCAGACATCCTTTTTTCTCTTCTTTCCTATATTTTTTCCAAAATATCAACTTTCTGTTTCATTTCTGATATTTTACAACCAATGATTCTTCTTTTAGAATCCGAAATCTGCATAATCCTCCGGCAGAAATCTGTGGTAAATGATATGGCAGCCCTCATCTTTAAAACAGTAGTAATATGGATCTTCCGAGTCCACAAAGCGGATCATCAGGTCAAATTCTCCGTTGTCCATCGGTTCCATCGCGCACTCAGATGTCTGACTGCGGAATAATTCTTTTACTTCATCCAACGTCGTTCCATGTTTTGTAAGTAACTGTACCAGTGCAAAGATAAATGCATTCTCGTCCCGGTGTTCGTGCACATATTCTGTCGCATTTTCCGACAGGAAGAAGCAGAAACGATCTCCTTTGTGCGATACCTGTACTTCCCCGAATATTTCTTTTGTTGCCTCCGGAAATCCTCCCAGTGACTCCTGCATCGCCTCTGCATCACCTTCGCTTTCAAAAAAATGATGCAGAGAACTCAAAGGATAATACAGCCGGATCGGTTCTTTCATATATCCAAGCTTTGCCTGTTCCTCTGCAATCACATCGATCAGACTGTCCTGCAGTTTTTTATATCCATTTTCGTACATAATTCTATAATCCTTTCTGGCTGGCCCCTTCGACCGCCGGTCGTCGATGGTGTCAGGCACCATTGAATTTTTATGAAATATTTTCACAGCTATGTGAATTATATAATCTCACGGATATTTTCGCAAGCAGAAAGAACATCCTGTACATTTAAAACTGTACAGGATGTTCTCCCTTGCACTTTTATTCTTTATTTCATACTGTCGGGTTATTCTTCCCCTTTGTCTACCTTGCTGGCTCTTGCTTCAATCTCTCTTTCCTGTACATCGCCAGGTGCCTGCTCGTAACGGGCAAATGTATAAGAGAAATCACCGGCTCCACCTGTCATGGAACGAAGTATGGTTGCATATCCGTAAATCTCCAGTTCCGGAACATCTGCTTCTACGATGGTATATCCCTGTTTATCCGGGTTCATACCAAGCACACGGCCACGTCGTTTGTTCAGATCACCCATAACATCACCGGTAAATTTATCCGGTACACGGATCTGCATATTTACGATAGGCTCTAACAGAACCGGCGAAGCTGCCAGGAAACCGTCTTTGAATGCCATCTTTGTTGCTGTCTTGAATGCCATCTCAGAAGAATCTACCGGATGATAAGATCCATCATACAGAACCGCTTTCACACCAACTACCGGGTATGCTGCCAGAGGACCGGATACTACAGATTCCTGCAGACCTTTTTCTACTGCCGGGAAGTAGTTCTTCGGAACGGCTCCGCCGACAACGATCTGCTCAAATACATATGGTGTATCCAGATCACCGGATGGTTCAAAGGTCATCTTTACATGACCATACTGGCCATGTCCACCGGACTGTTTTTTATATTTTTTATCAATATCTGATTTTTTACGAATGGTCTCACGGAAAGCTACTTTCGGTTTGGAAAGTTCCACATTCACTTTATACTGTTCCTGCAGTTTGCTGACGATCACGTCTATATGCTGGTCACCCATGCCATAAAGAAGAGTCTGACGGTTTGCAGAATCATTGACTACTTTCATTGTCAGATCTTCCTGACACATCTTGGAGAGTGCCTGGGAAATCTTATCCATATCTGCTTTGTTCACTGCTTTGTAGCGTTTGCAGGTATATGGAGTGGAAATCTCCGGTTTGCCGTAGAATACCGGGACAGCTTTTGTTGCCAGAGTATCGCCGGTACGCAGTTCGTTGATCTTGGCTACGGCTCCGATATCGCCTGCATGAAGTTCCGGAACCTCGATCGGTTTGGATCCTTCCATGACATACAGCTTGCCGATCTTCAGTTCTTCTTCTCTTTCTACATTATATAAGGTATCCCCGGACTTGATAACACCGGAACAAACTTTCAACAGTGAATATTTTCCGATAAACGGATCTACGATCGTCTTGAAAACCTGTGCGGATTTCGGCATGGTGAAATCATAGTCAGCTTCGAAAATTTCACTGGTTGATTTTACGATACCGGCGCGTTCTCTCAGATTCGGGCTCGGGAAGTATCCACAAATATCGTCTAACAGGATCTTAACACCCTGCAGGTTGACCGGAGATCCCATGCATACAGGAACCAGACTTCCATCGCCTACGCACATGGATAATGCTGCAGAAATCTCGGTAACAGAGAATTCCTCACCCGCAAAATAGCGATCCATGAATTCTTCGCTGGTCTCTGCTACAGCTTCCAGTAAGATCTCTCTGTATTTTTCCAGATATTCTTTTGAATATTCCGGAATCTCGCATTCTTCTTTCTTATCTTTTTCAATGTAACGGCGGCCTTTGTTCTTTACAATATTGATATAACCGACAAATTTTCCATCCTCACGAAGCGGCATGTGCAACGGTGCGATCCTTTTGCCATACAGTTCGGTCAGATCTTCTACTACCTGACGGTAGCTGACATCATCCATATCCATCTCTGTTACGAAGAACATACGTGGCAGTCTGTATTTTTCACACAGTTCCCATGCTTTCTGGGTTCCTACCTGTACGCCTGATTTTCCGGAGATCACGATCACTGCTGCATCGGCGGCGGCTACTGCCTCTTCAGCTTCTCCTACAAAATCAAAGAATCCAGGTGTATCTAAAATATTTACTTTTACCTTATCCCATACAACCGGCACGGTAGAAGTACTGATCGAGAATTTTCTCTTGATCTCTTCTTTGTCGTAATCACTGATGGTATTGCCATCTGTCACCTTGCCTAAACGATTTGTAATACCTGAAAGATAAGCCATAGCTTCTGTCAGTGTAGTCTTACCTGCTCCGCCATGACCAAGCAGCACTACATTCCTTATTCGGTCAGTTCTAAAAACGTCCATATGTAATACCTCCCAAAAATTAGTATGGTTATATATTACTAAATTTCTTCGAATATTTCAAGTTATTTATGAAATATTGACAATTATTTTCCAAACTTTTTTGATCTATGTTTGTATATTTTATGTTTTTTGTGTATAAATTGTTTCTTTTTTGTATATTTTATCTTCATTTTATGAAATTTTTCTCAGAGGAACTGTTTTTTCTATACTGTGTACCTTTTTCTCTTCTCTTTTCCTTCTATGCTTTTTGGCGTTAAAGTTCCATAGTTTAAAGTGCTAAATCATTGACTTTTCCCCTCCTGTGTTTTACAATGGTGAAAGTACGCAAAATACACGCGTAATTACGGAGAAAGGATTTTGACAGACAACTATGAGTGATTCACTGAATATAGGATTTATCGGTCTGGGGCTGATCGGCGGATCCATCGCCAAATCTCTGAAACGTTTTCACCCGCAGACCAGAATTTTTGCATATACCAGAACGGAAGCTACGCTGGATCTTGCCGTGTCTGAGGGTATTGTGGATGCAAAATGTACGAAAGAAGATGAGGCATTTGCTTCCTGCGATTATATTTTCCTCTGCGCGCCGGTTCACGACAATATTTCTTATCTTGAATGGCTGAAGGATCATATAAGTCCGGACTGTATTATTACGGATGTGGGAAGTGTAAAAGGTGAGATCCATCAGGCGGTTCAGAAACTTGGTCTGGACGATCATTTCATCGGAGGACATCCAATGGCAGGTTCCGAAAAGACCGGTTTTGAAAATGCTACCGACATGCTGATTGAAAATGCTTACTATATTCTGACGCCGGGCGGACAGATCGATATCCCACGCCTGACACAGTTTATGGAGCTGATTTCTTCTCTGGGAGCGATCCCGCTGGTACTTACTTATGAAGAGCATGATTACATCACCGCAGCTGTGAGCCACCTGCCACACATCATCGCTTCTACGCTGGTCAACGCCGTACAGAAGATGGATACGCCGGAGGAAAATATGAAACTGATCGCAGCCGGAGGTTTTAAGGATATTACCCGTATTGCCTCTTCTTCTCCTGTGATGTGGCAGCAGATCTGCCTGGAAAACCGGTCAATGATCTCCAAAGTGCTCGACGAGTATATCCGCCTGATCGTACAGGCAAAATGCTGGGTGGATAATGGTGATGCAGATGAAATCTATAATATGTTCAGTAATTCCAGAGAATACCGCAATTCTCTTCCGGAAGCGAGCAAAGGGGTAATCGAGAAGATTTATGCCTTTTACTGTGATATTTATGACGAAGCCGGTGGTATCGCTACAATTGCCACACTGCTTGCGATGAATTCAATTAGTATTAAAAATATCGGCATCATTCACAACAGAGAATTCGAGGAAGGTGTTCTTCGGATCGAGTTTTATGATGAGGAATCCTGTGTGAAGGCACAGGGTGTTTTGAAAGAACGGAATTATACACTTCATATTCGGTAAGGAGGATGTACATATGGAACTTATGCAGGCAAAAATGCCTCTTCGCGGAGAGGTGAAGATTCCGGGAGACAAGTCGATCTCCCACCGCGCTGTGATGTTTGGTGCACTGGCTGACGGTACGACAAGAGTGACGAATTTTTTGCAGGGAGCAGATTGTCTTTCTACGATCTCCTGTTTCCGCAAGTTAGGAATCGATATTGAAAATACGCAGGAGGAAATCTGGATTCATGGGAAAGGCCTTCACGGGCTTACTGCTCCGACAGAGATTCTGGATACCGGTAACAGTGGAACTACAACACGACTGATCTCCGGTATTCTTGCCGGTCAGAATTTTACCACAACACTTACCGGTGACGCATCGATCCAGAGCCGGCCGATGGGAAGAATCATCAAACCGCTTTCTATGATGGGTGCTACGGTCGAGAGTCTGAAGGGAAACCAATGTGCACCGTTACAGATTCAGGGACACCCATTGACTACGATTCATTATCAGTCTCCGGTAGCCTCTGCGCAGGTCAAATCCTGCATCCTGCTTGCCGGACTGTATGCGGACGGTGTCACATCGGTTACGGAACCTTATCTTTCGAGAAATCATACGGAGCTGATGCTCTCCCACTTCGGTGCACAGGTCACCAGTGAGGGAACCACGGCTTCGATTGCTCCGGATCCGGAACTTCACGGATTGGATATTTCTGTTCCGGGAGATATTTCTTCCGCTGCTTATTTTATCGTGGCTGCTCTTTTGGTTCCAGGTTCTGAAGTGCTGATCAAAGATGTGGGAATCAATCCTACCAGAGATGGGATTCTTCGTGTCTGCAAGGCAATGGGGGCTGATATCACCCTGTTAAACGAACGGACAGCCGCCGGCGAACCGGTTGCTGATCTTCTGGTTCGACACAGTGAACTTCACGGTACGGTCATTGAGGGGGAACTGATCCCGACTTTGATTGATGAAATTCCGGTTCTGGCGGTTTTGGCTGCTTATGCAGATGGAACTACGGTGATTCGAAATGCGGAAGAACTGAAGGTGAAGGAATCGAACCGACTGGATATTATGGTGAACAGTCTGGGAGCTATGGGATGTGATATCGAGGGTACAGATGATGGTATGATCATCAGAGGTGGCAAACCGTTGCATCATGCTTCTATCGACAGTCATCTGGATCACAGGATCGCGATGTCGTTTGCAGTAGCCGGGCTGGTTTCCGAAGGGGGAGTGGAAGTACTGCGGGCGGATTGTGTGGATATTTCTTATCCGGAGTTTTATGCGGATCTTGGTAAGCTGATGAAGTAATATTTTTTATTGGCTAAGGGGACGCCGAGAGCTGCGGGAAACAAATTTGAAACAACCGTTAATTTTTCGTCATATCTTTCCAGTTGCACGCAATGACTATTTTTATCGATACCCAGCCCATCAGGGCAAAAAGATGCCTTTCAAAAGCATTTTGCGGGCGGTTAGGGCGAGTTTTAAGATCCTGTGTTTAGTAAGACTTGGCGATGAGCGGCTCTCCGCGAATCATGTACATCGTTGAAAAAAATCCCCATATCAATCACGCAGGATGCAGATTCGAGTGTACAGGTAAAAAAACGTAGGCGTAGCGGGCTACGCTGAGGCTTTTTTGCCTGTGCAATCGGATTTGCAGACAAGCGAGTGATATGGGGATTTTTTCATAAGATGTACAAGTCGCACTTAACACATAGCTTAAAATCGTCCTGCCCGCTGCTTTTGAGGGAGATCTTTTTGCTCTTTCGGGCGTACGTTTTTAGATACCCTATTTGTAAAAGTCTACTACATCTTCCGGGTCATAGTACACTTTATCCTGCTCTTCTATCGTCGCTTTTCCATCTTTCACATCGATAATCGTTACCGCGCAGTTTGGCGGTACGTGACCTCTCCAGAAGTCGTCTTTCCGGCCGTCAATGTGATAGAGAAAGGCCCGTGTCGAGCAGCCGTGTGCTGCTATTAGAATTGTTTTATTCTGGTAGTCCGGGTTATGGATCAGGTCCTCGTAGAAGGCACCGCAGCGATCAATCATCTGCTGAATAGATTCGCCGTCTTTCGGTGGCTTGTAACCGAAGGGATCCGTGAAGAACTGTTCAAAATCTTTTGACGGAATCTGATAATTCTCCCTTCGACAGCAAAGTCCTTCCCATTCTCCGAAACTGATCTCTTCTATTCTCTCATCCGTAAGAATCGGTATATTTCTGTCACCCAGTACCAGTCTGGCGGTCTCGTAAGCCCGCTTTAACGGGCTTGCGATTGCCAGGTCAAAATGCACATCTTTTAATTTTTCACCGGTGATCTTTGCAAGGCGGATACCATTTTCGTTCAGTTCAATATCCGTTCTTCCCTGCAGCCGTCCCAGTGTGTTCCATGGAGTTTCTCCATGACGAATCAGATATATTTTCATCTTTTTTACTTTCTAAGCTGGATTCCCATGCCTTCCAGACCATTCAGGATCTTGTTCATAGCGCCATTGATTTCTGCTTCTTCCAGAGTTTTCTCTTTAGAGCGGAAGGTCAGAGAATAAGCAACGGACTTAAATCCTTTCTCGATCTGATCACCTTCGTAAATATCAAACAGTTCGAAGTGTTCCAGAATCTTTCCACCTCTCTGTGCGATCATATGCTCGATCTGTCCAACCATGATGTCTTTCGGTACTACCATGGAGATGTCACGGTTTACTGCAGGGAATTTTGCGATTCCTTCGTATTTGCGGTCGAAGGATGCATGTTTTACGACATTCAGGATATCCAGAACTGCCACATATGCGCGCGTTCCGATACCATAGGTATCAGCTACTGCAGGATGCACTTCGCCCAGATAACCCATCACTTCATTTTCGTAGCTGATCAGAGCCTGGCGACCCGGATGCAGGAAAGTCTTACCGGCTTTCGGATCGTACTCAGTTTTCTTATGCATACCGATCTGATCGAAGAACTCTTCTACCACACCCTTCATATCAAAGAAATCACCATCTCCGTACATACCCAGAGTGAACATCATACGTTCATCCGGCAGTTCGGTCAGAGGAAGTTCTTTTGGCAGATATACATTGCCCAGTTCGTACAGACGGACATTTTTATTTCTTCTGTTATAGTTGGTTGCCAGAGAAGTCAGCATACCATTCAGAGAAATGGTTCTCATGATACTGAAATCTTCACCCAGCGGGTTGGAGATTGTGATTGCTTTTCTCAGTTCATCCTCTGCCGGAATCTGCAGTTTGTCAAATACCTTCGGGCTTTCGAAGGAATAGCAGTATCCCTGGGAGAATCCACAGTACTCAGCCACATCTCTTGCCACTTCTTCGATTCTCAATTTAAATGGCAGTTTTCCTGTTGTTGCCTCACCACTTGGCAGTGTGGTCGGGATATTGTCATATCCGTAGAAACGTGCAACTTCTTCTGCGATATCTGCGGTACGGAAGATATCATGACGGAAAGTCGGAGCAACGATCTCGTTGGTTGCTTCATCATAAGCCAGTTCTACTCTGGACAGATACTCCAGCATATCTTCTTTGGAAATATCGGTTCCCAGCAGGCTGTTGATTTTTTCCGGCTCAAACGGTACTCTTACTGGCTCTTTTTTCTTGGTATATACATCAGCCATACCACCGACAACTTCACCGGCTCCCAGTTCTTCCATCAGCTGGCAGGCACGGTCGATGGCTGCCTGCGCATTATTCGGATCCAGACCTTTCTCGAATTTTCCGGAAGCATCGGTACGAAGTCCGATTCTCTTTGCAGACAGACGAATGTTCGGACCATCAAAGCATGCCGCTTCGAACAGAACGGTTTTTACATTGTCTGTGATCATGGAATTTTCTCCACCCATGATACCTGCGATACCGATGGATTTTTCTCCATCACAGATCATCAGGACATTTTCATCCATCTGACGTTCCTGTCCGTCCAGAGTAACAAATTTTTCGTCTTTTCCGGCACGGCGTACATGGATCTCATGGTTTGCGATCGTATCCAGATCATAGGCATGCATCGGCTGACCATATTCTTCCATGACATAGTTTGTGATATCTACCAGGTTGTTGATCGGGCGGATACCGTTGGCTGCCAGACATCTCTGCATCCATTTCGGTGACGGACCGATTTTTACATTTTTTACGACTCTTGCACAATAACGTGGGCAGAGATCTTTATCTTCTACAGTTACTTTTACATAATCGTTGATATCTTCGTCGTTACCGGTAGCCGTTACAACCGGAGGAACGAATTTTTTCTGGAAAGTAGCTGCTGCTTCTCTTGCGATACCCAGTACACCGTAGCAGTCTACACGGTTGGAAGTGATCTCATATTCGATCACTGCATCGTTCAGTCCCAGTGCTTCGATCGCGCTTGCACCAACGGTAGCATCTTCCGGGAAAATATAGATTCCGTATTCCGGAGCTTCCGGATACATTTCTCTTGTGGAACCCAGTTCTTCAATGGAGCACATCATACCGTAGGAATCCACACCACGCAGTTTTCCGGCTTTGATCTTGATTCCACCCGGAGTTTTCTTACCGTCGTGTCCGCCTGCAACTCTTCCGCCCGGAAGAACAACCGGAACTTTGTCTCCTTCTTTTACGTTCGGAGCACCGGTAACGATCTGTGTTACTTCATTTCCTACATTGACCTGGCAGATGATCAGTTTATCTGCATCCGGATGTTTTTCGATCTTTTCGATCTGTCCGATCACGATATTTTCCAGATCGGCATCCAGTAATTCATATCCTTCTACTTTTGTTCCGGACAGTGTCATCGCATCTGTATATTCCTGAGCTGTAACGTCCAGATCCGGGACAAACATTTTAATCCATGATAAAGATGTATTCATTCTTTTTATCCTCCTAGAACTGTTTTAAGAATCTGTAGTCATTTTCATACAGAAGGCGCATATCATCGATCTCGTATTTCAGAAGTGCGATACGCTCCAGACCTACACCAAATGCAAAACCGGTGTATTCTTCCGGATCGATGCCACACATCTCAAGTACATGCGGATGAACCATACCACAGCCAAGGATCTCGATCCAGCCGGATCCTTTACAGAAACGGCATCCTTTGCCGCCGCATTTGAAGCAGGATACGTCAACCTCTGCACTCGGTTCTGTGAACGGGAAATGATGCGGACGGAATTTTGTTTTTGTTTCCGGTCCGAACAGTTCTTTTGCAAATTCTTCCAGTGTACCTTTCAGGTCTGCAAATGTGATATGTTTGTCAATAACCAGACCTTCGATCTGATGGAAGGACGGAGAATGTGTTGCATCCACTTCATCAGAACGAAATACACGTCCCGGAGCGATCATACGGATCGGCAGTTTGCCCTGTTCCATGGTTCTCGCCTGTACCGGAGAGGTCTGGGAACGAAGCAGGATGCTGTCTGTGATGAAGAAGGTATCCTGTTCGTCACGAGCCGGATGATCTTCCGGAATATTCAGTTTGGTGAAGTTGTAGTCCGCATACTCTACTTCCGGTCCTTCTACAACTTCATAACCCATACCGATGAAGATTCTTTCTACTTCTTCCAGAGCAATGGTATTCGGATGACGATGTCCTACATTTGCTTTCTTAGCCGGCAGAGTCACATCGATGACTTCTGCTGCCATCTTTGCTTCCCGCAGTTCTTTCTCCAGACGGGTTTTTGTCTCCTCCATCATGGTTTCGATCTTTGCTCTGGCTTCGTTGACCATCTGTCCTACTTTCGGGCGGTCTTCCGGAGCTACATCTTTCATACCTTTCAGTACAGAAGTAAGCTGTCCTTTTTTACCAAGGAAATTTACTCTTACATCATTCAGTTTGTCCAGGGCATCGGACTGTTCAATCTTCTCAGAAGCTTCATCCAGAATCGCCTGTAATGTTTCTTTGATACTATTGCTCATGGCAGTTCTCCTTTTCTATTTGTTTGGGGCGGATGCAAGGCAACGAGTAAAATACGCTTTGCGAATCAAAATTGGTCCGGTGGATCAATTATTGATATGCAGTGCAAAAAAAGCCCCGTCCTTCCAGTTTCCTGGAGGGACGAGGCAACTATCTCATAATCTCGCGGTACCACCCTGATTTCCGATTAAAAAATTAACGGACACTCATTAAGACTTAACGCGTCTGTACGTCTTCTCTTACTGTATTTTCAGAGAAGCAGCTCCGGTGGGAATCTCAATATGCATCTGAACTTAAAGGAGCTTGCAGCCGGTGACTCCTTCTCTCTGTAAGAAAATACATATCTACTGACACTTTCACAGCTTTTTCTATCGGCATCAATTATAGTATGAATCTTCTTATCTGTCAAGTTCTATTTCTGATTCCCGCCCTCTTTGCTACTGCTCTTTCTTTTCCTCTGTTTTCTCTTCTTCCGGATCATTTTCCCGGATTCCCCGTAGCAGTCCCTGATACTCATTACGGATTCGCTCGCTCGCCACCCGGTGCAGTCTGCGAAGACGTTCTTCAAAGTAGGCGTTGATCTCTGCCCCGATCAAAACGATATACATACAGAAATACAGCCATAAAAGGATTAAAATAATCGTTGTCAGGCTTCCGTACATATTGGAAAATCCGTCGTAATAGTCCAGATAAACGGAAAATCCCAGGGAAAACAGCGACCATGCCACCGCAGAAATCACCGCACCAGGTACCTGGCTTCGAAAAGATGTTTTCCTGTTCGGCAGAAATTTATAGACCATCAGGAAAATCAGTGCCAGTACGACCAGAGAAACCGCGGTACGCATGCCAATGATATAAGCTGTCACTCGCGCCAGCGCCGGAATGTATCGCGTCAGAAGCTTCTGGATACTGTTACCAAATACCAGAAGGATCAGACTTCCGATAACGGCGAGGATAAAAACCAGCGTATACAAAGCGGACCTGATCCTGGTTACCACATAATTTCTTGTCTCTTTTACATGGTAAATCGCATTTACCCCGTTCGTCAGTCCCTGCAGACCTTTTCCCGCACTCCACAGGGTAAAGATCGCACTGATCGGTACCACTGCAGTCGACTTATCATAAACTTCCTGAATAATACTCAAAAGAAAACTTCGAAAATCCCCTGCATCCGGCATCACCTGCAAAATCATCTCCACAACCATATCTTTCGTAATCGAAACATAGGTGACCAGCGGAAGCAAAAGCATCAAAAAGGGCACAAAGGACATCAAAATAAAGAATGCTGCCTGTGCAGCAAACGCACTCACATGATCCTGAGCCATGCGGTTCATAAATCCGGTCATGATTTTTATGAACTTTTTCATTTTGTTTTCCTTTCTGCGCAATATCTATTTTTTACATACTTATTTTTATCATACTATTTTTTCAGAAATCCTGCAAGTTTTCTATCGTAATATTCTGATAAAAAACCTGCAGAATCTCCCGCCAACCCATTCCGTCTTCCGCAAGATGCTTTGCTCCGTTCTGACTCATCCCCACGCCATGCCCATAACCGCCACCGGTAAATACCAACAAATCAATTCCCTGTTCGTTCCCGGTATCGATCACAAAACAGGCACTCGGCAGCAGTTCCATCGTGTTACAGGTACTTCCATCATTTCTGATAATAGACAGTCCTTTTACTGACAGAAACTTTCGGATCGCATATTCATTTTCCAGTGTCACACTCTGTTTGTCTGCCTGAATCTCCAGCATTTTTACCCCTCCGCCGGGATTTCTTTCCTGTATCGCTAAACCGGTAAATGTGCCAATCTGGGGATACTGTCTCTCACTTCGCTCCTTCAGCACCTCCCAGGGAATACTCACTTTCCATCGATACCAGATATCTTCTTTTTCATAATCTCCCGCTTCTGTCTGTGATATCAGTTCCCGGAAATATGTTTCTGACATGTCTGTCTGCTTTGCCGTTCCTGTCTGCTCTTCTGCGCCATTCCCGGCTGCCATAGCTTCCACTGCCTGATGGCTCACTGCAACACTTTTCAGATAAGACGCACTTTTCTTTGCATCCCAGACTTCATCCGTATCGGTATATCCCCAGGAAGTCGAAAAAAAGTAGGCTTCGATCGGCTCTCCACCACAGAGCATCACCATCCCACAGGTAGCATCCACCGCCTGATTGCTTGTTTCCTGCTCCGGAATATTGTTATACACCTGACAGGAAACCGTATCATCCACATCTGCATTCCATTCTGCCATTCGTTGTTCTCTGATCTGGCGTACCGCATAGGTTCGCGCGCAGACCGCCTGTGCACAGAGTGCTTCCACAGGTGCATCAGCAGGCATCTCACTTGGTACAACTCCTTTCAGATACGATTCCAGATCCACCTGATTAATGATCCGAAATCCCTCTTCCTCTCTTGTCACTTCCAGGATTCCCCGATAGGCAGGTGCTCCCTGATTTCTTCTGACAGATTCCAATGTCAGCGGTGTTGTCGCTTCTGTCGGTTCTACCCAGACAGTCTGCCCCGGCTGCATCTGTTCCGACAGGCAAAGTTCCGTGCCCGCCTCCTCCTGCACCGTAAAATCTCCCTTCACACAGTAGGCTCCCGGGCAGGATATCCGCACCTCTGAATGAACATAATGTTCCGTTCCGTCGACGGAGATCAGTACCCGGATCGTGTCCTCCTTTCTGTCCGTCTTCGTTTCATTTTCCAGATTTGCGAAATCCTCCTGTGATACATCCTGATTTTCTTTTCTTTCATTTTCCGTCTGTTCTTCCTCTATATTTTCCCCGGAAGTCCCGACTTTTGCCATCTGCTGTTCCGCCTGTAATTTCTCCAGATAATCATTTTCCTCTTCCCGTTTCTGTCTCCCTTCCCGTATTCCCATCAGAAAGAGTAAAATAAAAAACAGTACCGTTCCTGCAATCGTCAGCATCCATTTCCATGGAATATTTTTATTTGTTTCACCATTTTTTCCCATATTTCAGTATATGGCATTTTTCAAAAAATTATCCAGCGGGACGGGTTGTGTTTTTTTCTGTCGATCAAAGCTGATTCACTGAACAATGACTGACAGACAGTAAAACAAGTTAAAAAGACGCTGTATTCGGAATGTTATACCGGATACAGCGTCCTCTTATTCTTCTTTTCTTATTTTACCAGAAAACGATATACTGTTTTTGTATCGTATTTTTCTCCTGCTTTCAGGAATGGCTGTGCAAAATGCGTATCGTTAACCGCATTCGGGCAGTACTGGGATTCCAGGCAGAATGCATGGCGTTTATCATATACCGCACCATTTTTTCCTTTTTCGTTATCTAAAAAGTTTGCTGCGTAGAACTGAACACCCGGGCAGTCTGTATAAGCTTCCAGCGCGATTCCAGTTTTTTCACAGTATGCTTTTGCCATCCAGTCAAAAGCTCCTTCCGGTTTGTCCAGTACAAAGTTATGATCATATCCGCCTGTCATCTGCAACTGTTCAAAGTCCGCATCGATCTCTTTGCCGATTGCTTTCGGCTGTGTGAAATCCATCGGAGTTCCGACTACAGGAGCGACCTCACCGGTAGGAATGGATTTGGAATCGATCACCGGTGTATATGTGGTTGCATTCAGCTGCATGGTCTGTTCATATACATTACCGGAATCATGTCCACCCAGATTAAAGTAGCTGTGGTTGGTCATATTGGCTACGGTGTCCTGATCGGAAATTCCTTCGTAATGGATCTCTACAGCATTGTCATCTGTCAGTGTATAAGTAACTGTCACATCGAAGTTTCCAGGAAATCCCTGTTCTCCGTCCGGGCTGTGATGATGGAAGGCAACTGCCTGTTCTTTTGTCTCAGCTTCCCACATCATAAATTCAAATCCATCCGGACCGCTGTGCAGGTTGTTTCCGTTTTCATTCGGTGTCAGCTGGATCTTCTTTCCATTCAGCATGAAAGATGCTCCGTTGATACGGTTTCCGTTTCTTCCGATCGTAGAACCGAAATGTGGTGGATTTACCTGATAATCTTCTCCGTGATCATATCCGAGTACTACATCGGTCAGAACTCCGTTTTTATCCGGCACCAGCACGCTTACCAGAATCGCACCAAAATCTGTCACTTTCATTACCATACCGTTTTTATTGGTTACCGTATACAAAGAAATGGCTTCCCCTTTTTTCGTTGTTCCAAAACTCTGTTTCTCTACACTCATCTTATCCTCCATTCCAGCCGCTTCCTGATTTTCTGCCGAGCAACTATGTAATCACATAAAAAAAGAGTCATTTTCTGACTCCTCATTTTCTTTTTTTATAACCCCGGAGTGCCGTTTCCCTTTTTTTGACGCCTAGCGACTGCTAGGTGGGTGACCGCAGTATCTCTTTTGTCTTCCGCTGCGTAATGACGGCCTGACATCCAATCAACAATATAGGAGTCCCATAAACGTAAATGTAGGTTCAAAATAAAGAGAGGATCGCACACCCCAGGTGTTATTTCTTATTGTATTATACCCTAGTCTATGTTGTATTTCAAGGAATAATGTACAAAAATATCAAATTTTCAGCGAATATTTAGTTTATTTAATACCAAGAATATTCTTCACAACAGCAGGCATTTCTGCCACCTCTGCAACGGTATTGTGACGCACTTCTGCATTGCGGATCTCTTCGATCGCGTTCGGTACAGCAACGCCGGAAATCTCAGACAGCTGATCGATCAGTTCAAAATCACCCATGGAAGCATATTTGCCTTCATCAATTGCTTCCATCACGCTTCTTGTGAACTTATACGGGCTTGCGGTAGATGCAATAACAGTTTTGGCTGTATCACCGGTTTCTTTTGTGTATTTACCATATACGGTTGCAGCAACACTGGTATGTGTATCGATCACATAACCACAGTCTTTGTAGATCTTTCGGATCGTCTCCGCAGTCTCTTCTTCTGTCGCATAGTTTCCATAGAAATCAGCCAGCTGTGCTTTCATCTCGTCTGTGATATGATAAGCACCATCTTTTGTCAGCTCTTCCATCAGAACTTTATTTTTCTCCGGATCATTTCCTGCAATTCTGTAAATCAGACGTTCCAGGTTGCTGGAGATCAGAATATCCATAGACGGTGATGTTGTCAGGATAAAATCTCTGTTTCTATCATAAGTTCCTGTAGTAAAGAAATCAAACAGAACTTTATTATCATTGGATGCACAGATCAGTTTTTTGATCGGCAGTCCCATATTTTTTGCATAGTACGCTGCCAGAATATTTCCAAAGTTACCGGTAGGAACCACTACATTAATCTCTTCACCTGGCTGGATCTGTCCTGTTTTATACAGGTTTGCATATGCGTATACATAATATACAATCTGTGGAACCAGACGACCGATATTGATTGAGTTTGCAGAAGAAAACTGATAACCTGCATCTGCCAGCTCTGCTTTCATCTCACTGTCGTTGAAGATTTTCTTCACGCCGGTCTGCGCGTCATCAAAGTTTCCGCGGATCGCAACAACGTAAGTATTGTCACCTTTCTGGGTTACCATCTGTTTTTCCTGGATCGGGCTTACACCGTCCTTCGGGTAAAATACGATGATTTTTGTTCCCGGTACATCTGCAAAACCTGCCATCGCTGCCTTTCCGGTATCACCGGAGGTTGCGGTCAGGATCACGATATCATTGGTCACACCGTTTTTCTTTGCTGCTGTTGTCAGCAGATATGGAAGAATCGACAGAGCCATATCTTTGAAAGCAATGGTAGATCCGTGGAATAACTCCAGATAATAAGCGCCATCTGCTTTTACAAGAGGTGCAATGACATCGGTATCAAATTTCTGATCATAAGCAGACTGAATACATTTTTTCAGTTCTTCCTCTGTAAAATCAGTCAGAAAACGACTCATTACTTCATAGGCAACTTCCTGATAAGACATCTGTGCCAGCTGCTCCATGGGAACCTCCAGTGCCGGAATCTGATCCGGTACAAATAACCCGCCATCTTCGGAAAGACCTTTTAAGATTGCATTTGATGCAGTTACTGTACTTCCATTTCCTCTGGTACTTCTGTATAATACTTCCATTCTGTACACTCCTCACATATTTTTATGCTTTTATGTAGTAAATCACTATAGTTTAGAATTATAGCACAGGTCACTTTTTCTGGCAATCCTATTTTCTCGGATTTCCGATCGTAAAATATGCTTCCATCGTTTCTTTCAAAACATATCACTGATATCAGGCATAAAAACTGTGCCCGCCATGTGCAAACAGAAAAGTCAGTTTCTCATCGAACCATTTTACGTTTTTTTCGTCTGCCTGGTCTCTTGCAATAAAATACAACGCCCCCTGCGACAGATCTTCCCCATCGATCGCACGGTTTACTGCTTCTCTCGTATCATCCGAAACCGTTACGGTATAGATTCTTCCATCTTCGGTCGGCGAAAACTGTGGGCTTCCTCCTGTCCGGTCCCAGATCACGGAAGTTACATTACCCGGAAACTGATCACTCGCCACACGGTTTAAAATAACATCCGCAACCATGATTCTTCCTTCCAGATCTTCTCCACCGGCTTCTGCCTCCACGATCGACAGAAGATTTTCATAGTCTTTATCTGACATACGCATCTGTTTCGTCAAATCTTCCGTCTGCTGATCTGCAGCCTCCACCGCCTGGATCATTCGGGTTCCCACATCCAACTTTGCCACTGTTTCGGTTCGGATCATCCACTGTCCCACAAGAACCATCTCACACGGACCTCCAACAGCCCGATAACTCTTCGTCAGCCCTTTCGTAGCCTGAATACCATCGATTACCCCTGCATAGCCACAGGGGATCGACCCGTCAGGGTCATCGTCTCCGGTATCCGACTCTTCCTCTTTTTGTCCGACTGCTTCCTGCGTAACTTCCACTCCCTCTGTCTGCTTTATGATCGTCGGTCTGCCGCCCATCAGACTTCCAACACCCGCGATGATCACCGCTGCGCCTGCTCCCACTGCCAGACATTCTTTTTTCCGTTCTCTGACTGCCCGCAGAAGCATCGTCCGAAGAGAATTCCAGGCCTTCTTTAATTGTTCCATTTCTATTCCTCTTCGTTCTTCTATTTTTTTCATACTTTTGTAATATTCTATTCACATTTCTAAATGAAGTCAATAGAATCTATGTTTTTTCTACTTATTTCACGAATTTGCTCCCACTTTTTCATGAAAAACGACAGTATTTTTGATATCAAGAACCCACTTTTTTCTATTTTTCGATATATTTAATTGTTTTTTAACATTTCTGATGGTTTTGTAACATTTTTTCAGGTGACGCCAAAAAAGAAGGCAGAATGTTACATTTTTGCAACATTCTGCCTTAATTTCTTTTTACAACATCGTACTTCGCTTTTGCCAGAATTCTCTTTCCAAAGTTGTCCGGTTTCTCTGGTATACCAAGCAATATTTCATCAAGATCTTCTTCTTCGACCAGTTTTTTCACTTCTTCCACATACCGTCTGCTGCTCATCATCTGCCACCGTTTCAGTACCAGACGAAGTTCCTCTTTATGATACTGATATGCTTCCTGACAGTTTGATATTGGCTCCTTCAAGCATCTTTTGCAGTCGGTTCAGTTCCCGGGTGGTCGCACCGAACTCCCGGAGTTCTTTCTTGCGTTTATGGTTCAGACAGGCAACAATCAGTTTTTTGTGTACATCAATACCACAACAAATGTCGTAAATTTTATCCATATCAATACCTCCGGATCTTATTTACGGCACGGTACTCTGTCTCTTGTCAGCTTACTGTACGTCCTTTCACAAAAAATGGCTGGACAGATGGCGGTGCAAATGAGAGTACCGGAAATCAATTTAGCTCACGGGCTACAGGCCCAAGCCGCTAACGATCTTTACCGTTACTTTTAGTATAACGGATGATATGTTTATTCCACAATCTTTTCTAAACAAAAAAGATATCATTTCCGATGCAACACACTTACATAGGAAACAATATCTTTTTGTAAAAAACTTCCGGATACAACTCCGGTTTTATTCATGATGTAGCACGCGAAGCGCGCATGGGAATTTAGTTCAAAGTTGCATTGCCAGCGGTTGTCTGAGGTTACGGAGCAGGCTCGTCCTTTCGTCCGTTAGTCCTGTCTATCCGTTACCACAACTCTATTTATTTTTATACTTCCGAGCAATCTCCTGCATCTGCTCCCACTTCTGTTCCATATCCCACACCAGTTTCAGCTGTGTTCTCGTGCGATCCAGATTGTGTGTCGGATAATCAATCTTAAAATATGTATCCCCGGACAGATAATCTGTCAGGAATCTCATTCCACACTCATAGGTCATAACCTTCGCTCCGATCGGCAGACACTCAATCTCCATATCCGTCAGCGCACCGCTGCATCCTTCTACGAAACCTTTTGTATAGATATCATACAGTTCCATATCACAGGAAATTTTGGAAAGATCCTTTTCATCCTCCGTACCTGTACTCGCGCCGAAACGAATGGAATCACCAAAATCATTTACCGCCAGTCCCGGCATTACTGTGTCCAGGTCAATGACACAAAGACCTTTGCCGGTCGCATTATCCATCAGAACATTGTTTGACTTGGTATCGTTATGCGTTACACGAAGTGGAAGTTCACCAGCTTCTAACAAATCACCCAGCACACATGCCACATCATAGCGATCCTTCACAAACTGAATCTCTTTCTGCACTTCAGCTGCTCTTCCGCATACATCCTCTTCTACTACTTTTTCGAACGCTGCAAACCGTGCCTTGGTATCATGAAATCCGGCAATAGTTTCTGTCAGTGTATCTGCCGGAAAATCTGCCAGCATTCTCTGAAAATTTCCAAATGCCACAGCACTCTCATAAAAATCCTGCGGATCCTTTATTTCATCCAGTGCATATGCATCTTCTATAAAATGATAGGCTCTCCAGTACTCTCCAAAACTGTCTACAAAATACGATTCTCCATTCTTGGCACATACAAAATCCAGTGTTTCTCTCTGCGGATCTCCACCCTGTGCCTTAATCTGCTCTTTCAGATAAGCAGTCACATGAAGAATATTATTCATCAGAGAAACCGGATCCTTGAATACGGACCGGTTCATGTGCTGCAGAGAGTACCGATGTGTTTCCCCGTTTCTGTCAAATGACATCATAAAAGTATCATTAATATGACCATTTCCACAAGGTGTACATTCCAGAAATATTCCCTCAATATCGAATCCCTGGATTGCCTCCTGTCTTCCTGTCTGTAAGTTTTCCTGATTCATAGTTCTATATCCTTTCGTATCTCTGACTTTTCTATACGGATGCCGGTTGTATATGTAATTTCAGTCTTTTCTACTCCGTATCACATGCGTCATAATATTTAGTATACCATATTGTCAGAAAAACTCAACTTAAAATTCTGTATTTCTATACCTGTATTTTAGATTTGTATCTATCTGTCTCTGCTGCTTTCAGTCTTTTTCATGATCTGCCATGCCATCCAGACTCCTGCAATGCCCCCGGTCAGTTTTCCAGCCAGAAGTGCTCCTGTCGCCGGAGCATCCACACCTAGGACAAATCCGAGATGTGCTGCCACCATGGATGTTCCACACACCAGAAGAGCTGCATTCATCACAATTTCTCTCTCGTTCATCTGTTTCATATCTGCTATCACAGGCAAGGCACTGACAATTCCCACAAGAAGTCCCGCAGTACCAAGTCGTCCAAGACCAATCTTCTCGCCCACCCATTCCAGCGGTTTTTTCAGCAGGCGCTGCAGAATCTCTGCAAATGGCAGACTGCCCAAAAGAACAATCCCAATAGAGGAAACTACCCCCAGTGCCTCATCCAGACCTGCCATCTCTGGAAGCAGCTGCACTCCGGTCATGTAGGAAAATGCTCCCAGAGCAATGCCAATTGTTCCTGCACCACGAATTATTTCTGCAAAAACACGAAATCCACGAATCATCCCATCCGGGAATCGGGAAAGTCCCAGTATCAACAGTAGCGCCAGAAGAAATACCGGAAGACTCTGAATGAGCAATTTCCCAATAGAAAGACCGCACAACAGTCCGCCCACCAAAATTCCGACAGGCAGCGCACTCAAACCTGCTAATATTCCTTTTGCAAACAATGGCTTCTCCCGCTCGCCTAACATTCCCATCCCTACCGGAATCGTAAAAGTAATCGTACAGCCAAGCGTAGCACCAACGATAATTCCTCCGTATCTTCCAATCGCAGGATCCAGTGCCAGTTCTCTACAAAGCTGGTAGCCTCCCATATCAAGAGCCAGAATCCCACCCAGCATACCTGGATCCAGATGAAGCATACGATAAAATGGCACAATCGTGTATTCCAATCCCAGTGATACCAACGGCGTAATGCAAATCAGTCCAGCCATGGAAAGCGCTGTCGGTCCAAGGAGCTGAAATCCGTCCTCAAATCGTTTTCCCAGCCCCAGACGATTCCCCAGCAACCGGTCCGTTCCACCGATCAGAGCACAGATTGCCATGATCCACATCATTATCTTGTCCATATAAATTTCCCCCTGTACAGAAATATGTTCAACGCAATAATGAGCAATGACCATTTCCAGTCATTGCTCATTATTTTATAATACTTTCGATAAAAATTCCTGTAGTCTCGCGTTCTTCGGATGTGCGAAAAACTCTTCCGGAACATTTTCTTCCTGGATCTTTCCTTCATCAATGAAGAGAACTCTGGTTGCAACTTCTCTTGCAAATCCCATCTCGTGGGTAACAACCACCATGGTCATACCGCTCTGTGCCAGTTCCTTCATGATCTCCAGTACTTCTCCAACCATCTCCGGATCAAGCGCTGAAGTCGGCTCGTCAAAAAGCATGACATCCGGATTCATCGCCAGTGCACGGGCGATTGCGATTCGCTGCTTCTGACCACCGGAAAGGCTGTCCGGGTAAGCATCCGCTTTATCCGGAAGTCCTACACGGGCGAGAAGTTCTTCCGCTATTTTTGCAGCTTCGTCTTCTTTCGTCAGTCCGAGCGTAACCGGAGCCAGCATAATATTTTCCTTAACGGTCTTATGTGGAAACAGGTTAAACTGCTGGAATACCATACCAATTTTCTGGCGGTGACGGTTGATATCGACTTTCGGATCGGTAATGTCCACACCTTCAAAAAGGATCTGACCACCGGTAGGCACTTCCAGAAGGTTCAGAGAACGAAGAAACGTAGATTTTCCGGAACCGGAAGGACCGATAACCGCTACCACTTCGCCCTGACAGATATCGGTTGTGATGCCGTCAAGAACCTGGTTGTCACCGAATTTCTTTTCCAGTCCCTGTACCTGCAATAAAACTTTTCCTTTATTTGCGGTCACTTCTTCTCAACCTCCTCTCCAGTTTACCCATAAAGTATGTCAGAATCGTTACCAGTACCCAGTAAAATACTGCTGCTGCAATCAACGGTACGAAAGCTTCATAGGTACGGCTCTGCACCAGTGTCGCTGCTTTTGTGATATCGGTCATACCAATGTAACCGATGATAGATGTTTCTTTCAACAGCACGATCATCTCATTAATCAACGCCGGCAGTACATTTTTAAATGCCTGCGGCATGATGATCAGCTTCATCGTCTGCCCGGAACTGAGTCCCAGGCTCCGTCCGGCCTCCATCTGTCCCTTATCGATAGACATGATACCCGACCGCACAATCTCCGCCACATACGCACCGGAGTTAATACCAAATGCCACACCACCAACGATAACTTCATTCACCGCAATGGAAGCAAAAATAACAAAGTTAAAAATCAGCACCTGAACCATCGTAGGCGTACCACGGATAATACTCAGATACACCTTACAAATCACATTCAGTACCTTCAGCTTCCCAGTCTGCTCATGAGTCGACCGAATAATCGCCACCGTAAACCCAAGCACCACACCAATGCAAAGCGCCAGCACCGTAATCAGCAACGTATTCCGCAACCCCGTCAACCACCAACTGGAAGCCCCATTATCCACAAAATACCTGTGGAACCAATGACTTAAAAATCCCATATTATTTTCCTACTTTCTGACAATTACTACCTGAGAAGCATTTGCATAAGTATCTGTAAAATCAACACTCTCTTTTCTCTCATCTGTCACAGTCATACCAGCTGCACCAAACTCAGCCTTACCGCTGGAAACAGCTGCCAGGATAGATTCAAATGCCATATCGTCAATTTTCAGATCATAACCCATCTTATCACAGATTGCTTTCGCCATATCTGCATCGATACCTACGATGTTATCTCCCTCTTTGTACTCCCAAGGCTCGAACTCTGCGTTGGTAGCCATGGTCAGTGTACCGTTTGTATACTCGGTTCCTTCCGGAGTCTCGTACTGATAGCTTCCCTGGTCATCACCGATGTAGTTTGCCATGATCTTATCCAGAGTTCCATCCTCTTTCAGTTCCTTGATGGCCGCATTCATTTTCTCTGTCAGTTCTGTATTTCCTTTTTTCAGACAGATCGCATATTCTTCCGGCTCCCAGATATTTTCTACGATCTTCAGATCATCGTTGGCATCTACAAACTTCTGAGCCGGCAGAGAGTCGATCACAACCGCATCGATCTTACCGGTCTTCAGAGCCTGGATGGCATCCGCACCTTTGTTGTAACGTTTCATCTGAGAATCATTTGCTACTGCATCGCTGGCATAGCTGTCTCCGGTAGTACCGGTCTGCACACCGATGGTCAGATCTTTCAGATCATCAACACTGGATACCTCTACCTGTTTTTTGCTGCCGCATCCGAACATGGATACTGCCATAATACCTGTCAGTGCAAATACAACTGCCTTTTTCATACTCTTATCCTCCTGTTATTCTTGTGTACTCACGAATCTGCATATAGTTTTCCGGCTGATTCATCCTTCTGCATATCTATACAGTGTGAGTGCATTTTTATACTAATTAAAATCTTCTTTATTATAACAGCTTTTTATTTTTTTGCAACCGGGAATTCCTGCCTGTAGGGTTCTTTTTCAGACACTCTCTAAGAAAATCTTTCTTTTATCAGCCGGTCACCGTTCCGGATCCGCTTTTCCCAGTCCGGGAAGTCTTCTTCCAGAATCTCCCGGAAAGCCCGGTATTCATCAAGAAGTCCCTGACCGTGGAGGACACGATAGGCTCCGGCATCACTTCCGAGAGCAAGTTTTGCTCCGAGCTGATACCCGCGGAGTAATGCTTTTTTCTGTCCTTCCCAGATATTTTTCACTACTTGTTCCGGAAACCGTCCGTCTCCGAGAAGATTTTTTACTGTTACTATCGTAGGTACCCAGACAGCATCGGAAGCTGCAAGTGCCTGAAGCGCATCTTCGTCGCAGAAGTTTCCATGTTCGATACTGTCCACACCTGCGAGAGCTGCTGCCCGGACTGCCTGACTGCCGTTTGTATGTGCCATGACGGGGAAACCTTCTTCATGGGCAATATGGATCAGTTCGCGGATCTCACTGTCGGCAAGTGAAGGTTCCGTCAGGCCTCCATGAGTAAAGTCCATGATGCCGGAGATCATAATTTTCACGAAATGTCCGCCCTGCCGGCGCAGATCCCTGATCAATTCCCTGTACTCCTGCATGGTTTCGTAACCTCTTCCCACGATCGCTCCGTAGTGCCCCTTTTTGTGAATGGCAAAGATCGGTGTCCGGTAGGTGATCCCATAGGCAGGTGCCAGTTTCATCGTCCGTTTTGATGTTCCGTAGATATCCCCGCCTTCCCGCAGCCAGGTGATTCCGCGCTTCCGGTATTCCGCAAGATGCGCGTGGATCACCCGGTCGCAGACACCATTTTTCTGGTCGGCTACGGCTTTTTTATAGTCTGTGCCGTTCATGAAAATGTGCATGTGGGCTTCGCCGTATGGGAATTGGTTGATTGCTTTTCTTTGTAGCTGTTGTTTCATATTCTTTATCGCCTGTCCCTCACTATCGTTACTGCTCACTCCGTTCTCAGCAACCTCATTATCTTCTATTTCAATCTTTCACATATAAAACACTTGAATTCTTTGATACAAAGTGATAGTATTTAATTAAATCAAAACTGATCCATTGGATCAATTATTGATTTGCAATGTAACAGAAAGCACCCACTCCAATGGTGGATGCTCCGAGTTTAGACTTTAACTTATGTCCTTAAGGACGCGGCCTATCCTGTGGGCTGACAGGATAGGCTTTTTTATTTTCGCTTCTTTCTCTTATCGAAAAAGGTAAGCAACGCTACGAACATGTTGCCAAGAGATATCAATAATGCCAATATCCCAATAACAATTGAAAGAATTTCATAAGCTGTCATCGCGCCACCTCCCTTCTTATGTATTCCGCCAAGCGGTAGCATAACCTCGGGAGGCTACCTCGCCCTGTCATGGGTGCTTTCCTTGCATAATATTTTATCACACATATGGTATTTTATGCGAGCACATTTCTGTTTTTTTCTGTTATCGTCTAATCTCTCCGATCATCGATCATATACAGCAACGCATTGCAGATGCACGCTGCGATATTGCTTCCGCCTTTTCTTCCCCGTGCCACGATATATGGGACATCCGCTTTCATGATCAGTTCTTTGGACTGTACCACATTGACAAATCCTACCGGAACGCCGATGATCAGTGCCGGATTCAGTTTTCCCTCTTCGATCAGTTCATAGAGCCGTACCAGAGCAGTCGGAGCGTTACCGATCGCAAAGATCAGCGGTTTGTCCAGCTGTGCAGCCTTGTCCATACTTGCGGTGGCTCTTGTGGTTCCGTTTGCTTTCGCTGTAGCTGCCACATCCTCATCGGACATGAAGCAGTAAACTTCTCCACCATACCGGGCGAGGGCACGTTTGTTGATGCCGGATCTGCCCATCTGGGTATCCGTAACGATACAGGCACCCTGGCGGATCGCATCCATGGCTTTTGCCACGACATTGTCAGAAAAGCACAGACTGTCCGCATATTCAAAGTCTGCACTTGTATGGATACAGCGTTTGATGATCAGTTCTTTGTCCGGGTCCAGTTTCCGGTCTCCGAGTTCTTCTGTGATGATCTCAAAGCTTCTGCGTTCAATATCTCTTGGTTTTACATTTTCCAGTTCTATTTTCATGGTTTACACCCCTTCTTCCAAAATTTCATAAATTTTCTTCATATCCAGATGTTCCCGCAGCGCTGCCGCCAAAATATCGTACTGTGTCTCCTTAAATGTCTGGAAATCCACGCCTTTCATATCCGTGGTATCAATGCCCTTTTTTCCTCCCAGTGCCCGGATCACAGCTTCCGCCACCCCTTCTTTGTCAAATACTCCGTGAACATAGGTGCCATAAACACGGGAAGTATACGCACCATCCTGTTTTTCCTGCGTGGTCGTCGCATGATCCCGGATCGTCGTTAATGGGGATGCTCCTTCATGTAATCTCGTCACACCCATATGAATCTCATACCCTTCCAGTTCCACACCGGAAAGCTCGGAAAGTTCGCCCTCTACCTGTCCGAATGTACCGCTGACTCTGGTTCTGGTCTTTCCGTCTGCAAATACGGTATCCATCGGAAGCAGTCCCATACCTTTCATGGTTCCACCCGCTTCCACGCCATCCGGATCGGAAAGGGTTTCCCCTAACATCTGATAGCCGCCACAGACACCGAAAATCACGGTTCCGGCTGCTGCCAGTTTGAGGACTGCCGCTTCCATTCCGCTCTCCCGCATCCACTGCAGATCTCCCATCGTATTTTTTGTTCCCGGGAGAATCACCATGTCTGGATGTTTCAGTTCATGAATATGCTTTACATATCGAAGAGACACACCCGGAATATTTTCAAATGGATTAAAGTCCGTAAAATTAGAAATCCGCGGAACCCGAATCACCGCAATATCAATCTGTCCCACTTCCTGCTGGCTGTCAAACCGTTCGGTCAGGCTATCTTCGTCTTCCACTTCAATCTGCAGGTACGGCGCCACACCGACCACCGGGATACCGCTTCGTTCTTCGAGCATCTCCACGCCCGGATCAAGAATCGTCTTATCCCCACGGAATTTGTTGATAATCAGACCCTTTACCATCGCTTTTTCATCGTCTTCCAAAAGCATTACCGTACCGATCAGCTGGGCAAATACGCCGCCGCGATCGATATCTCCAACCAAAAGCACCGGGGCTTTTGCAAGTTTTGCCATACCCATATTGACGATATCATCCTGCTTTAAGTTGATCTCCGCCGGACTTCCTGCACCCTCGATCACGATGATATCATTTTCCGCCGCCAGGGTATCATACGCTTTCATAATATCCGGGATCAGTTTCTTTTTGTAGGCAAAATAATCGCGTGCGCTCATATTTCCAAGAACTTCGCCGTTTACGATCACCTGGCTGCCTACATCATTGGTCGGTTTTAACAGGATCGGATTCATCAGAACGGAAGGCTTGATGCCTGCCGCTTCCGCCTGCATGACCTGTGCTCGTCCCATCTCGAGTCCTTCTTCGGTGATAAAGGAATTCAGTGCCATATTCTGTGATTTAAACGGTGCTACCCGATAACCATCCTGTTTAAAGATCCGGCACAGTCCGGCTGCCAGCAGGCTTTTTCCCGCATTTGACATGGTTCCCTGTATCATAATTGCTTTTGCCATGATTCATCTCCTCACTTTCCGAATCTTCCGTAATAACTGTTCGTTTTCGTTATGCAGCTTCACCGCGATCCGATAACACCCTTTCCAGAGACCCGGATAGTTGCTGCAGTCCCGAATCATCACGCCTTCTTCCAGAAGTTTTTCATACAGATCCGACTCTCCCTCAAAGAACACATAATTTGCCTGGGAGTCCAGCACCAGATATCCACACGCTTTCAACCCGTCTTTCAGAAATGCCTGTTCCTGAAAGATCAGTTCTCTTGCTTTTTCTACATACGCGGTTTCTTTTAACGCCGCAACCCCCGCTTCCTGCGCCGGCATCGACACATTCCACGGCTGCAGCTGTCGTTCCATTTTCTCCATCAGTGTTTCACTCGATGTGATTCCGTATCCCAGTCTTAAGCCCGCCATCGCGTATCGTTTGGTAAATGCTTTCAGAAGAAACAGATATTGTTTTCCTTCCAGTCCACCCTTTAGCGTATGCACTTCCGGTTCCGAAACGAAATCCAGGAAACACTCATCCACTACCAGATAAATATTTCTCTTTTCACAGATCGTTACAATCTCCCGCAGAAGCTTCGGATTTATCAGGATTCCCGTTGGATTGTTGGGATTGCATAAGAATACCATCTGCAAGTCTTCTTTTTGCAGTTTCTCCAGAATCGTACGCTGTAAGGTAAATCCATCCTCTTTTTTCAGAATTTCCCTGTCCACCTCACATCCAACGGCTTCCAGTGCCTGGGCATATTCCGCAAAGGTCGGTGCCATGACCAGCGCCCGTTTCGGTTTTACTGCCTGCACCAGTGCAAAGATCAGTTCCGCCGCCCCGTTTCCACAGATCAGCCATTCCACCGGAACCTGTTCGTATGCAGCCAATGCCTGTTTCAGTTTTTCCTGACAGGCATCCGGGTAATGACAGATCCATTCCATGCTGTCTTTTGCCGCCTGAACGACCGCGGGCGGTGTTCCCAGCGGATTGATATTTGCTGAAAAATCCAGCACATCCGGGTGGCGGTAGATGTCTCCGCCGTGTATGTATTCTTTCATGAGTCCGTTGCTTCTCCTTTTATTATAATTTTAAATAAACAGACAGACCAGAACACGCACCAGTCCAAATACGACCAGTGACAGTACTGTTCCTGCATACATCAGTTTATGTGATCTTAAGATATCCTCAATTTCCACTTTCCGGATCGGATCGCCGATAAATGGTTTTTTATGCAGTTCTCCAAAATACCAGGCATCTCCTGCCAGCTGGATATCCAGTGCGCCCGCCATCACTGCTTCTGTCTGTGCAGAGTTCGGACTGGCATGTTTTCTACGGTCGCGGAGATAGATTTTCTTTGCATTTTTTCCATCCATACCGATCAACCAGGCTCCCGCGATCATCAGCCAGGCGGAAAGTCTTGCCGGGATATAATTTAACACATCGTCCAGTTTTGCCGCCGCCGTTCCGAAATACTGGTATTTGTCATTCACATAGCCTACCATGGAATCCATGGTATTCACGCTTTTATAAGCAAATCCAAGCACTGCGCCGCCGATCATCATATAAAAAAGCGGGGCAATGATACCGTCGGATGTATTTTCTGCAACGGTCTCAACTGCTGCCTTGGTTACACCTTCCTCGGTCAGATTCTGCGTGTCGCGTCCTACGATCATCGATACCGCGTAACGGCTCTTCTCGATATCTCCGGTTTGCAGCGCATCATAGACTTTTTTGCTCTCATCACGAAGGGATCTTGCGGCAAGCAGCTGGTAGCACATAAAGCTTTCCAGTGCCACACCCAGCCAGGTACGGAATCCATACGCCAGATGCAAGATCAGCCACGGAACAAAAGACGAAGCCGCCACGATTCCCACCACCAGGAATCCTCCGGCGATCCGCTCTCCTGTTTTTGTTTTCGGAAATATGTTCCGCAGGATTTTTTCTAAAAATGTAATTCCCTTTCCGATGATACGCACCGGATGATACAGCCATCTGGGATCCCCAAAACACAGATCCAGCAAAAATCCCAGTACTACTGCCAGTAATGTCCATCTCATCTTTTCTTCCTCTTTCTGTAACCGCCTGCTTTTTTGCAGTTGCGTGTTTTCTTTTTTCTTCCATTATGTTTATGTTCTCATATTTTCGCCTCGTTTTCTCGAGTCATTCGCATACGAAAATATGTGTTTGTTCGAATTTATTATGTTTGTACTATGTATCATTACCTACTACTGTTTTTCTTTTTCTGTCAGTTGTATCGCCGTTATTACACGTAGCACTGGGTTTTCTCCCTCTCCTTCCATCCATTCCAGATTTACTTCCGCCTCATATCCGCATCCGTTACCTACATGCCATTCATAAAATTCTTTTTTTGTTTCCGCAAACCGTTCCAGCACCGCCATGATGATCCCGCCATGTACTACGAACGCTGCTGATTCTGCTCTATCTTCTGCACAGATCTTCAGTCCTTCCAGAAATCCCTGACATGCTCTGTCGCGGAATTCCTGCGGATCTTCTCCTCCCGGAAATGGCAGCGTTGCGTTGCTGTCCACCCACGCCTGATACTCGGCATCACCGGTCATTTCTTTCCAGTTTTTGTTTTCGAATCTTCCGAAATCACATTCTCTGAGATTCTGAATCACCTGCTGTTCCTGTCTAGGATAGATACACGCGGCTGTCTGACGGCAGCGAAGCAGAGGACTTACAAAAAGTTTTTCTGCATTCGGATAGTTCTGTGTTTTCAGTCGTTCCTGATCTTCTTCCAGAACAGGTTCATCGGTGATCCCGATATATCGCTGCAGTTGATTCCCGGGTGTTTTTCCATGCCGGATCAGATATATTTTCATCTGTTTTTCTCCTTTTCTCACTTGATCCGTGTTCCAAGCCCACAGCATACACGGGTTACCTGATCCGCATAAGCCGCCAGTTTCGTACAGACACGACCACAGGCTTCTCTCCATTCCCGTTCTTTCGCTTCCATCGGGACGATTCCGTAGCCTACCTCATTCGTTACGATGAGCAGATTGGGGTTTTCTTTGCATATTGTTTCTGCGAGATTCTGGACGGATCTTCCTTCGTCGAGTTCTCTGCGGATGAAGGAGTGGAAATGATGGACTGCTTTTGCTGTTTTCAGATCTTCTATCGTGCAGGTCTGGCCGTCTTTCCAGTCGGGATTGGTCAGGTTGTATGTTTTCGATGCGTAAGATTGTTTGCCCTGGTAAGCACCGCCGATTACTAATTTCATTGTTGGTTCTCCTTTTACTTTACTATACAGTTATTCAATCTCATCTTTTAAAACCAGAGCGCACCAAGCACTGCCCCGCAAGCCATAAACACCTCACAAAGCGACAAAAAGCACCCAGCCAGGTCCCCGGTAGTTCCGCCAAAATATTTCATCGCATTCCGATAATAAAGCACATAAACCAGCCCTGCGATCGCATACACCAGAAGTCCAACCTTCCAGTCCACCAGCAGCATCCCGATCAACAGCACCACCAGATACACACACATCGTAACCTTCACTCTCTGATCCTTCGCTCCGCGTGCCATCACTGATACCGATCCCGTCTTCTTCGCTTTCGGGAATGTCACAACCGCCAGTCCGCTTAACGTCCGTGACAAACAAAACGTAAACGGAATCATCGCAAGCGCCCGTGTACTGATCTGGCTGTATACGCCGTAGTAGAACAGGAAATAAACCACACACGTAATCACCGCAAACGCTCCGGAATTTGAATCTTTCAGGATCTCCAGCCGGCGATCCCGCTCCTGCCAGGAACTCATCGCGTCTGCCGTATCCAACAGTCCGTCCAGATGAATTCCACCCGTGATCAGCCACGGGATCAATGTCAGGATCACGGTATAAAAAGCTGCTGAAAGTCCCAGCCGCGCCCCGAATGTTCCCCACAGCCAGGTGACACCGCCGATGGCGACACCTACCCACGGAAAGAAACACATCGCATACGCCATGTTTTCCTCATTCCATTCACACTGCGGCATCGGGATCTTCGAGTACATCGAAAATGCGATCAGAAAACTATGATAAAACTTCTTCATTTTTTCTCTCCTCACCTGTCTTTTTATGAGAAATCGGGATTCCGTAGACTACTTCCGTGACTACGTCTGCCAGCTGTGCCATCTGACCGTTGATCGCACCCAGCTTTTCCAGATATTTTTCGGTCTCCGGATCGTAGGTGATACCGTCGGAAAACACCTCGTTCGTCACGACCACCAGATTTCCCGCCTGTTCCAGCAGATGGCGGATTCCCGAAAGAACTGCGGCCACAGTATTTTCCCCGGCTCCGCCCTCCTGATAAATCTCATTTGCCACCAGATTTGACATGCACTCGAGCAGTACATCCGCACCTGACGGTATCGTAAGATGCTCCAGATCGGTATACCGTTCCATCGTCGTGAACTTTTTTTCCGCCCGCATGGCGCGATGTCTCGCGATCCGCCGGTGGCTTTCCTCATCAAACGGGTACATCGTCGCAATATAGATTCTATTCTCTCCCTGAAAATCCAGGATACACTGTTCCGCATAGGCAGATTTTCCACTGCCGCTTCCCCCTGTTACCACATGAAACATTTCTGATTTCCTTCACTTTCTCTTATTACACCAGTGGCACATAATTATCCATCTGAATATCCGCAAATGTAGACATGCTTCCATAAACAGCCAGTGCCATATCCAGGATCGGATAGATTGTTACCGCGCCGGTTCCCTCGCCCAGGCACATGTCACAGTCCAAAAATACCGGAATATCAAGTGCTTCCAGGATCATCACCGTCGCAGGTTCCTTTGATTTATGCGAAGTAATTACATAATCTTTTACCGCCGGACAGATCCGGATCGCACACAGTGCTGCCACACAGGAGATCCATCGTCAACCACCGGGATCTGACAGGCTGCTCCACCTAAGAATACACCCGCCATACCGGCAATATCAAGTCCTCCCACTTTTGCGAGCACATCGATCGGATCTTCTTTTTTCGGTTTATGTAACGCAATGGCATCCCGAATCACAGAAATCTTCTTTTCCAGTCCCGCGCTGGACAGCCCTGCGCCGCGTCCGGTTACCTTTGCCGGATCCTGTTCCAGTAAAACAGCGGTCACTGCACTGCTGGTTGTCGTATTTCCGATTCCCATCTCGCCGGTTGCCACGATTCCATAGCCTTTTTCTTTGAGTTCTTCTACCATATGGATGCCGACTTCCAGTGCCTGCACTGCCTGTTCTCTCGTCATGGCAGGTTCTTTCGCCATATTTTTCGTTCCATACATCACTTTGTGCTGGATGATCGTGCTGTCTGTGGCAATCCCGATATCCACAGGGAAGATGTCCGCGCCTGCTTTCTTACAGAGGATGCTTGCCGTAGCCTTTTCTTTCAGAAAGTTCTCTGCTACGATCTTCGTCACTTCCTGTCCGCTCTGCGTCACGCCTTCTTCCACCACACCGTTATCGGCACACATAACCACCAGTGCTTTTTTCTTCAGATCCACCCGCGGATCTCCCGTCATGCCGGCGATACGAACGACGGTGTCCTGCAGCCGTCCCAGACTGTGTAACGGCATCGCAATATTGCTCCAGTGTTCCAGTGATGCTGCCATGGCAGCCTGATTTGCCGGATGAATCTTCTCCAGTGTTTCCTCTAATGTCATACTTCTGCCTTCCTTTCCTCACAGGCGCGTAAAAACTGCTCCGGCACCCGTAGATTGCTGTAATAATACATATGCGGAAATCCGCTCATTCCCTGTCCATCACTATGAATACACTTCCACGACCGGCTGCTCAGAGGTTTCTTCGCCGTATACGCTTCGCCGCAGCGATCCGAATCAAAATAGTGAAATTCGTGCGCGCGGATAGCTCCCACATGTTCACCAAAACAGGTCCCATCTTCCAGTGTGATATAGCCAAATCTGGTAAGCCGTGGCGTCCGCCAGGATTTTCCATGGATCACTCCTGCCATCGGCCAGCTGTGTCCTTCCATATCTTCCATCTCCTGATGCAGATACATAAAACCGCCGCACTCCGCCATGTACGGAATGCCGGTCTGTACCGCCGCACAGACAGCTGCGAGCATTTCTTTATTTTCACTTAATTTTTTTGCATACAGTTCCGGGTATCCTCCGTGAAAGAGCATCCCATCAATATGTTCCGGCAGTTTTTTATCGTGGATCGGAGAAAATGGAACCAGTTCTGCTCCCATCTCTTCCAAAAGTTCCAGATTATCCTGATAAAAAAAGCAGAATGCCTCGTCTTTTGCCAGAGCGATCCTTATTTTTCGCCCGGTATGATAAGCAACCGGGGATTCCTGCACCGGCAGTTCTTCTGCATGTTCTGCCAGTTCCAGAAGTCCGTCAATATCCACAGATTTTTCCAGGATCTCTGCCAGTTCCATTAGTTTTTGCTGAAGATCGACAATTTCCTCCGGCATGACCAGTCCCAGGTGCCGGCTCTCCAGCACGCAGTCTTTCACAACCGGCACATATCCGTAGACTTTGATCGAGAGTTCCTCCTCGATGATCTGCTTTAACCGCGGATACATCATCGATGAAACCTGATTCAGGATCACTCCGCGGATCTGGCTGTCTTCTTGGTATTCGACAAATCCTTTGATAAACGCAGCTGCCGACAGACTCATTCCCTTCGCATTGACGATCAAAACCGCCGGCGTTTTTGTGATCTTTGCCACATCGTAGGCACTGGCTTTCGGAGAAATTCCCGCAAGACCGTCGTAATAACCCATTACGCCCTCAATCACGGAAATCTCACAGTCTCTTGCATTTTTTTCCAGCAGATACCGCACGGTATCCTCATCCGCGAAAAAACTGTCCAGATTTCTGCTCTTTGTTCCGATCACACGGCTGTGAAACATCGGATCAATATAATCCGGACCGCATTTGAAGGAAGTCACCTGTAACTTCCGATTTTTCAATGCCTGTAACAGTCCACAGGTGATCAGCGTCTTTCCGCTTCCGCTTGCCGCTGCGCCAAGAAGGATTCTCGGCACTTTGCGTTGTTTATTCATCTGTCTCTTCCTTTCCCTGACAGGAGATCACATAGACCGGATTCTGTCCCATCATCAGATGGTAGGATCCCGCTTTTTTACCTTTTGCGACCTGTACCTGTGCGATATCCACCTGCTCCAATGGCAGTTCTTTCAGACAGTTCATCGCTTCTCCGACCGATTCGAGAGCGATACAGTTGATCACCACTCGGATCTTCGGATTTTTGGAAAGCAGCAGTTCCAGGATTTCTTTCATATTTCCGGAAGATCCTCCGATAAATGCATGCGTCGGTACCGGCAGATCCACACAGGCCTCCGGTGCCAGACCTTCGATGATCGTAAGATTGTCTGCTGCGAATTTTTCTTTGTTTTTATATAACAGTTCTACAGCTTCCGGTTTTTTCTCGATCGCGTATACCTGACCTTCTACCGCCTGCATCGCCATCTCCACGGATACCGAACCGGTTCCGGCTCCCACATCGTAAATGACGGAATTACGCGTTAACTGCAGTTTGGACAGGGAAATACTTCGCACTTCTTCTTTCGTCATCGGCACTTTCCCGCGGATAAATGCTTCGTCCGGGATGCCATGCGTCACGACCGTTTCCTTTCCCTCTCTGGTAAATAAAACGACGCTCAAGCTGTCCGTTTCAAGTTCCGTCAGCTGCCATGCATATCCGCGGGTGATCTTTTCTTCCGGGTAAGAGAGTCTCTCACCCACTTCCACCCGCACATCGCCCATGCCGTAACTTTGCAGTTTCTGACACAGTTTTGCGATGCCGTCGGTAGTTCCCACAATTGCAAAAATCTTTCCGTAAATGCGCAGCAGTCCCGGTAAATTACATTCTCTTCCGTGAAGGCTCACCGGATGAACATCTTCCCAGGGAGTTTCCAGTTTTGCACAGAAATAGATCATGGAAGAAATGCCGCAGTACATTTTTTTCTGTACCATCGGAAGTTCCCGATGCAATGTCTCCAGAAGTTTTTTCGCTCCACTGTAGAATCCGACATCCCCGGAGAGCGCAATCGCTACGTTTTTATGTTCCGGGTGTGCAGCGATATAAGCACAGATCTCTTCCGGTTTGTATCCGGTCCAGACTTCCTGTCCCGGTCTTTTGATATGTTCTACCATCCGTCTTGCCCCGATCAGAAGATCCGCGCTCTCAAGCGCCTGTTTTCCTTCCTGTGTCAGGGTGTCCGGTGTTCCCATACCGATTCCAACAAGAGACACTTTTTGCCCCAGAAGGATATCTTCGGCTGCTTCTTTCGTTTCCCGCGTGAATGTTTCCTGCGTAACGGATTCTTGTTCAACGGTTCCCTGTATTTTTCCAGATTCCGTTTCCGGATTCTCCGTACTTTCTATATTGTCTGCATTTGTATCTGTAATTCCATTTTTTGCATCATTTGTAACATTTTCTTCCGATGCAAACCGACGTTTCAGATACCCGATACACTCTTCCAGCTCCACGCCATGTTCTTCTTTCGGTCGTCCGATCACGATCATCTTGCAGCCGGTCTCTTTTGCCGCCTGGTATTTTTCCAAAAATCCTCCGGCTCTTCCGGATTCTTTGCTGACCATCCATGCGATGTCAAACTGGTGGATCAGCGCTACATTCATTTCTTTCGAAAATGGCCCCTGCATACATAACAAGTGTTTTCCTTCGATGCCAAGGCTTGCGCAGGAAGATACGACTTCCACCAGAGAGAGTACTCTGGCATAGATACGCTCCTGATAATCCGTCAGTGACGTATAGGAAGCCAGTTCCTTGCTTCCGGTCGTAACCAGAATATTTCCGCTGGTTCCTTCCAGATATTCTACCGCTTCCCGGATGCTTTTTACATAGGTGATCGTCTCTTCTTCCTCGAGCCGCTGGCTTTCCTGGCGTACCACGCGCAGATACGCGGTTCCGGTACGTTCGCAGGCAGCTTCGATATTTTCCGTCACCACCTGTGCATACGGATGCGTCGCATCGATAACCAGTCCATCCTCCATCTGTAACATCTTCTCTTCCATCTGCTTTTCATTCAGACGGTCGTGGGAGAGTTCCAGATATTCGCCCTGTGGCAGCAGGCTTTCGCCGTATTCCGTAGCCACACATACCATAGCAGGTATTTTATTTTCATTCAAATATTCCGCGACAGTGCGTCCCTCCACCGTTCCGCCGAACAACAGAACTTTATACATTTCGATATCCTCTCGGTGTTACCATCTTACCGTTGATTTCTTTGGTCTGTGAATTGCCTACCCATACGGTTGTAAACATATCTACTTTCGTATCCCGCAGAGTCTTCAGATCCATCACTTCATAATGCTCGCCGTCTCTTCCGATGTAGCTCACGATACCACATACGGTTTCCGGGCTCTTGTACTGCATCATCAGGTCGCAGGCTTTCTGCAGATAATCGCTTCGTTTCTTGCTGGACGGATTGTACAAACATACCACAAAATCCGCCTGTGCCGCTGCCAACAGACGTGCCTCGATCTTCTCCCACGGAGTCAGCAGATCACTTAGACTGATCAGGCAGAAATCATGAATCAGCGGAGCACCAAGCAATGCCGCACCACCGGTCGCTGCCGTTACACCCGGGATAATTTCCAGTTCTACTTCCGGATAGTTGACACCAACTTCATACATCAGTCCGGACATGCCGTAAACTCCGGCATCACCGCTGCAGATCATGGAAACCACTTTTCCTTTTTTGGCTTCTTCAAATGCCATCACACAGCGGTCCACCTCTTTTTTCATCGGCGTTGTCATGAATTCTTTTTCTGGAAAATGTTCTTTTACCAGATCCACATATACGGTGTATCCGATAATTACCTCGCTCTTTTCCATTGCGTGGATCGCTTTCAGTGTCATCTGTTCGTATTCTCCCGGCCCAATGCCGATTACATATAATTTATTCAAAGTTCACACTCCATTTCTTTATCGTACACGCAGCGGTCACTCCCTCTGCGGCCTGTTTTCTCATGATAAATGCTCCGCCGTCACTGGAAAGGCTGGCACTTCGTTCGCATACATTGTCCACACCTGTGATCTTGCTGACAAATGCAGACGGGGTAAAGGTTCCCTTTGCTCTTTCCAGCTCTTCTTTGCTGTAAGTCACAAAAGGGATTTGATACTTTCCACAAAACGCCAGCAGTCCCGGCTCCTCTTTTTTCAGATCGATACTGGCTGCCTGCAGGATTTGTGTTATGGATATTCCGGCTTCGGACAGATAGGTTCGGATCTGCGTTTCGATTTTTTCTTCCGGCGTATGTTTCCTGCAGCCTGCGCCGAGATACACATTTTTCGGATACAGATGAAGAATCTGCACCTCTTTACCGTCGCTTTGCGGAATCGCAAACCACAACGTTCCTTTTTTTCCGTCCGGGCTTTCTGTTTCCTGAAATTGCAGCTGTAACGGAATGTTCTGTCCTTTTGGATAGACAAATCCTTCCCCGGCTCCCCAGGTGATCGTCTTTCCCCGGATCAGCAATGCCGCCATCTCTTTTGCCAGACGCATATCCGCGATCACCAAGTTATTTTTCCGGGCAAATACATCCACCGCAAAGGTATGGTTCACATCCGTCCCTGTCGTGATCACCGGAACGGCTCCGATGCTCTCTGCTGCAAATTTTGCTAGTTCATTGGCTCCGCCGAGATGACCGGACAGAAGAGAAATCGCATAATTTCCCTGTTCGTCGATCACCACAACCGCCGGATCTGTCTTTTTACTGACCACGAACGGTGCGATCGTTCTCACCGCGATACCGGTGGCACTGAAAAATATAATTCCATCCAGTTTTGGGATCCATTCTTCCGCCCATTCCCGCAGCGTTCCTGTCACTTTCTGAAAGGAATGTCGTTCCGGCAGATCCACATATTTACTTTTTACAAATCCATATATTTCCTGATCCTTTTTTTGCAGATCTCTCAGAAGTTTCTCTCCAAGAACGCACCCATGTTCCGTGAAAGCAATAATTCCTGTCCTTTTCATCTTATTCGGTAGCTTCCCTGAACTCCGTGGTAAATGCCGGATTGTACAGTTCGGAACGATTGTAATGGCTGTGCGCCACCACATCACCGATGATCATCAGTGCAGTTTTAGTAATATTGTTTTCTTTCGCAGTCTGTGCCAGAGTTCCCACAGTGCAGACAAAGGTTTTCTGATCTTCCCAGGTTGCCTTGTATACAATAGCAGCCGGGGTATCTGCGGTATAGCCGCCCTCGATCAGCCGTCTGCTCAGTTCTTCCAGCATGCCGGTACTCAAAAATACTACCATCGTTGCATGGTGTGCAGCAAAGGACTGGATGCTCTCTTTCTCCGGTACCGGCGTTCTTCCTTCCATACGGGTGATGATCACACTCTGTGATACATCCGGAAGCGTGTATTCCAGATTCAGTGCGGATGCAGCGCCACAGAAGCTGCTGACACCCGGACAATAATCAAATGCAATATTTTTTTCTTCCAGAACATCCATCTGTTCACGGATCGCACCGTACAGAGATGGATCGCCGGTATGAAGGCGCACGGTCGTCAGACCTTTTTCTTCTGCCGCGAAGATCACGTCCAGAACTTCTTCCAGTGTCATCTTTGCACTGTTATAGATTTCACAGTTTTCTTTTGTATATTCGAGAAGCTGCGGATTGACCAGGGATCCTGCATAGATCACAACATCCGCTTCCTCCAGAAATTTTTTTCCTCTCAGGGTAATCAGATCCGGTGCTCCGGAACCTGCTCCTACAAAATGTACCATACATTTCCTCCTGTTCTCCTAGTGTCAGGCACTCTTACTTTTTTCTTACTTTTCTTTCACAATCAACAAGGTATAATATCCTGCCTCTTCCGGAATCTCTTCCGCTGATTCATAGATTTTTTCATCCGGCATTCCGCAGTTTTCGATCATCACCGCTTTCTGACCACTTCTTAAGATACTTTCCCGTACTGCTTTCAGCCGTTTTCCGCTCTTCATCAGAACTTTGGTTCCCGGCAGTTTTAAAAGATCGTCCATCTCTTCTGCCTTATACGTTGCCGGAATCACATGCAGTGGCTCTGCCATCTCCACCAGTCCCCTATTTAACCGGGCAGCAACCGCGCAGAAAGAAGTGATACCACTTACGATTTCTGCCTGATAGCCGCGCTCCAGGATCCGTTTATGCACATACAGATAAGTGGAATATACGGTAGGATCTCCCAGTGTCAGGAACACTACATTTTCTCCCTGTTTCAGATAGGATTCCACGGCATCTGCTGCCTTATTATGGTTGTCTTCCAGTACCTTCTTATCTTTTGTCATCGGCATCGCTACCGGGATCAGTTCTTTTTCGTACAGTTCCGGGTAGGCGCCTTTTACGATCTGATACGCTACACTGCTCTTTGTATCGTTTCCCGGTACTGCGATCACGCGGTTTTCGCGGATCAGGCGAAGTGCCTTTAAGGTCAGCAGTTCCGGATCTCCCGGCCCTACGCCAAGTCCATATAATGTTCCACTCATAATGTTTTCTCCTCTATTTTGCTGTTTTTTATTTATCAGTAATCCCGTCTCTGCGGGAGATCACTCTTTCTTTGTACTCGCTGCCTGTTCATTAATCTTCATTGTCAGTTCCGCAACCTTTGAAGTCTCTCCCAGTTTCCCATACACATTGGAAAATAAAATGGTTCCTACTTCCAGCTGTTCCCCTGCCCGTTTGTTCAGGTAAAATTCTACCCGGTCGCTGATCTCCTTCATCGTGGCTTCCAGATAACCTTTCTGTCGCAGGATCTCCACACTTTGTTCTGTGGTGATCGTATCCAGAATCTCTTTTGCCGTCTCCAGATCCGCACCAGCCCGGATCGCATTCGCTGCCATCAGTTCACTTCGGCTGTCTGCCTGGCGGGAATGGGTATTCATGATGCCGCCTGCCACTTTTACGAACTTTCCGATATGGGCGATAAACAGGATTCCTTTTACACCAAGTTCCCGCGCCATATCCAGTGTTTCTCCTACATAATTACTGCATTTCATCGAATAAGTCAGATTCAGCTGTGTCTGTTCTTTTGAAAATGCCTGTCCGTAATTGCCCGGCGTGATCACCAGATAAGAGCCGCCGCCTTCCACCAGCATCTTCATCTCCAGTCGGAGACTTGCCACCAGCGCTGCCTCACTCATCGGAATTACAATGCCGCTTGTCCCGAGAACCGAGATTCCGCCTTCGATACCGAGTCGTGGATTAAAGGTTTTCTTTGCCAGTTCCACTCCTGCAGGGATCTCGATCACTACGTTCAGTCCACCGGTATAGTGATATTCTTTGCAGACCTGCTCTACATTTTCCAGGATCATCTGACGGGGAATTTTGTTGATCGCCGCTTCCCCGACTGCCTGCCACAGTCCTGGTTTTGTCACTCTTCCGACACCGATCCCTCCGTCCAGCGTGATCTGTGGAGTATCGCTGTAAGAAACGTTCGCATGCACATAGATTCCCGTCGTTACATCTGGATCGTCGCCACCGTCTTTTTGTACGGCGCAGCGAACCTTCCCTTCTTCCCGGGAAATATCTTCAATCAGCAGATGCAGTAAAATCCCCTTCGGAGTCTGCAAAGCCACCTCTTCCACTTTTTCACCGGTCAGCAGCATCCGCGTCGCCGCCTGTGCCGCTGCCGCCGCGCAGGAACCGGTCGTGTATCCATAACGAAGTTTTCTGTTTTTTTCGTCTACCGCGTAATATCCTTCCAGTCCGGTATGATGATTTTTCTTGTCCATAGTATTCTCACTTTTTATTCGTTATCGCTGCAGTCATCAAGGTCTCGTGCAAGCACGGACTTTGACTCGTTGCCCGCGAAAAAAAGAAACCACTGTCAAAAAAGACAACGGTTTCCTGCTCATTTCTATTCTGTAATTCTTCGGTTGCCGCAAATGCATACAGTCCACACAATACAGAGAGTGCTCCGACTTTCACGGTAACGTACTTGTACGGGAATTTCACCTGTTTTCCTGCACCTGTATGTGGCAAATTTTTACGACAATATTATAAACGTTTTCCTATAGGCTGTCAATGTGGAAGACTATCAGGATTTTTTAATCCAACTGGTATAAAAAGCAGTATTTTTATATGTAAACATAGCTGTTTTTACCGGATCAAGGTTTGAACTCTGAAAAGCAGCCGGTGTCATAAATCCCAGATATTCAAAAATCGTATGACCTGCCGGTACATTCAGCCCCTCAATCGGTGTTACTGTTCCGTCTTTCTGATACGCCGCACGGATTTCTCTTGCTTTTCGAACAGCTTCTTTTGCGTTCTGCATCGCAGTCTCCGATGAATTTAACTTTGCAATCGCTTTTGTCAGTGCTCCATCTCTTGCCACCTCAAACTGGGATGCCTGATAGATCATAATTCTCGCATCACTCGGATACGCTGCATTTGCCATCCGGTTCAGCATGACCATAGCCACACCAGTCATTCCTGTAAGTCCCTGGTTGGCAGATTCCGCATACACAGCAGCCGCAAGGAAATCATTCTCCGACATGTTGCTCGCATCAGTGTCATACTGTTTTTCTACTTTATAAGTTTTTCCGTTCTTGCTGTCGGTCGCATAACTGTAACGGTTCTCTTTTTTTGTACAGTATCCATTGGCATCGAACGTATAGATGTAATCTCCCAGGCTATAGGTAGTACCTGTAACTGCTTTTCCGTATTTGCTGATATAACAGCTGCCGATCGCTTTCGGAGTTCCTACCCACTGATCATAAGCGCGCTCTCCGGACGGATTCAGATAATACCAGGTACTTCCGATCTTCAGCCAGCCGGTTACCATCCAGCCGTCTTTATCAAAATAGTACTCTTTCGACTGAATCGTTTTCCATCCGTTTTTCGGATAAGTGCCATCCGGGTTCGCGTACCACCAGCGGTTTCCACTCTGTACCCAGTGTCCCTGAACCCAGACACCACTTCCATTTACATAATAATCTCCGATCCATGTATTTGCCGCCATGGCTCCACTTGGCTGCAGGTAATACCAGTTGTTTCCTACCTGCTTCCAGCCGGTCACCATGTTTCCGTTTCCTTCTTCCAGGTAGTACCATGCATTCCGGATATACTGCCAGCCGGTCGCCATCGCCCCGCTGTCTGACAGATAATACCAGCCGCTCGGACGAGAAAGCCAGCCGGTTACCATTCGTCCCGCGCTGTTTAAGAAATACCATTTCCCATTCACATTCGCCCAGCCGGTTGCCATTGCTCCGGTCGATGGATTCAGATAGTACCAGCCTTCCGGCTTTTTCAGCCATCCCGTTACCATCGCTCCACTGTCTGACAGATAATACCAGCCACTGGATCGCGAAAGCCATCCCGTTACCATTCGTCCTGCGCTGTTAAAGAAATACCATTTCCCGTTGATATTTGCCCAGCCGGTCGCCATTGCTCCGGTCGATGGATTCAGATAGTACCAGCCTTCCGGTTTTTTCAGCCAGCCGGTTACCATCCAGCCACTTTGATCAAAATAGTACCAGACTCCATGGATTGCTTCCCAGTCATCTTTTGTGTAACTTCCATCTCGATGACAGTACCACCATCGATTTCCACTTCGGACCCATCGGTTTGTTGCCGCCTGTACCTCCAGCTCATTCTCTGTGTTATTATCTGTAGAAAGGCTGTCTCCCGACTTTTCTTCTTCGGCTACTGTTTCCTTCTCCCCTTCTCCGATATCCTGTGATTCGGATACAACGGGCTCTTCTGCCGGTTTCTCTTCCTCCGTTTCCGGCTGCTGATCCGTTATCATTTCCTGGTCTTCGGCTGTTTTCTCTCCCTGTACCGTTCCCTGTGCTGCAACCACCGGATTTTCATCCGCCCAGACCGCACCTGCAGGTGTCATCATAGATACTGCCATGCATCCAGCCAGCAATATGCTCACGTATTTTTTCTTCATATGTACGTCCCTTCATCGTATTTTGGTTGTCTCATAAAGAGAAACATTATGTGTTTTTACATAAATTTTCTTTCGTTTCTCCCCTTATTTTTTGGTCATTTTCAACAGAATTTATTATAGCTTTGTTACAGAACTTTGTCAAATTCTTTTCGCTTATCCGATACTTTTTCTCAGATAATAATGCAGATCAGCCCTCCCTTGCTGTCATTGACAATCTTCTGCATCGTATCCTGCAGTTTCACCTGGCTTTCCTCGCTGATCTGGGCAATCTTGGTGCGGATGCCGTCTTCTACCAGCTGCTCGATGGATTTTCCGAAAATGTTGGTCTCCCACATGCCGTCATCGGCTGTTTTTTCATTTTCCTTGATAAATGCAATCAGATCCTGTGCCTGTTCCTCACTTCCTACGATCGGCGCGATCTCCGTCTCAATGTTGGCTTTGATCATATGGATCGAAGGACTGGCTGACTTGATCTTGACACCGTATTTATTTCCCTGCCGGATCACAACCGGTTCTTCCAGGGTGATCTCATTTTTCTCAGGGATCACCACCCCGTAGCCGGTTCCGCGGACGGATTCAATCGCATGCTGGACTTTTGCATACTCCTGTTTCATCTGTGCCAGTTCTTTTAAGGTGTGGATCAGCTGATACTCGCTCTCGATCGGCACACCGGTCATCTCACTCATCACCTGATAATAATAGGGATCTCCGATCTGGATGCGGACTTTTACCACGCCGTTCGAAAGATTGATCTCCTCCAGCGTGATGGATTTGATATAGCTGCTGTCCATCTGTAAGTTTTCCTGCCGGATATCCCGGATATATTCCATTTTTCCCATCTGTTCTTTCATCTGTTTCAGAAGATCTTCTTTCAGATAATGGGTAATCGGAAGCAGTTCCACCCATTTGGGTATGTAATATTCGATCTGGCGCACCGGGAATTCATAGAGAATCTTTTCGAGGATCCGAATCACGTCTTCTTTTCGAAGCTGTTCACAGTTTACGCCAAGCACAGCAGCCTGATATTTATCTTCCAGTTCCTTCACCAGCTTCTGCGCCTCTTCTCCGTACGGCTTTTTTGAATTAACAAGGATCAGGAATGGTTTGCCCTGCTTTTTCAGTTCCTGTACCGTCTTTTCTTCCCCGTTCTCAAAGTTTTTCCGCGGAATCTCTCCAAAAGAGCCGTCACAGGTAACTACCAGGCCGATCGTAGAATGTTCCTGGATCACTTTTCTGGTTCCGATCTCTGCCGCCTGATGAAATGGAATCTCCTGTTCGTACCAGGGCGTTTTTACCATGCGTTCTTTTTCCTGCTCCATATCTCCTGTGGCTTCCGGCACCATAAATCCTACGCAGTCAATCAGCCGGATCTTCACCGGAATCTCTTCTCCCAGATTGACATTTACCGCTTCTTTGGGAATAAATTTTGGTTCCACGGTTGTGATCGTTTTCCCCGAACCGGAGACCGGAAGCTGATCCCGCACCTCCGCCGCATCCTGTTCCTCCATCCCCGGAAGTGCCAGAAGTTCCATGAACCGCCGGATAAATGTCGACTTTCCCGTGCGAACCGGTCCTACCACGCCCAGAAGGAACTGTCCTTTGGTACGGGCTTGTATATCTTTGTAGACAGCAAATGGCTCCATATAAAAAACCTCCTCACCTATACTACTACTCAGTATATGTGAGAAGGTTTTCTTCTAATACCGGATTTTTATTCTTCACCGTCTCCGGTCGATGACTGTTCCGCTGCCAGTTCCCTGCGCAGCTGATCCAGATATTGTTTTTCTTTTTTACTCAGCACCGCATCTTCCAGAAGTTCCGGACGGTTCCTGAGCGTTCGTAAAATAGACTGTTCTCTCCGCCATTTTTCAATATTGGCATGATGACCGGAAAGTAAGACATCCGGCACTTTTTTCCCCATCCATTCCGCCGGACGGCTGTACTGCGGGTATTCGAGAAGATTGTCGTGGAACGAATCAAATTCCGCTGACTCTTCGTTATTCAGTACGCCCGGTACAAAACGGGAGATCGCGTCCATCATAACCAGCGCCGGAAGTTCCCCACCGGTCAACACATAATCTCCGATCGATACATAATCGGTCACCACTTCCTCAAGTACGCGCTCATCAATCCCCTCATAATGGCCGCATAAAAATACAAGATCCTGTTCTTTCGCAAAGTCTTCCACCATCGACTGCTGAAATACTTTTCCCTGCGGCGTCAGGTAGATTACACGGGGTTTGTAGCCGATCGATTCGGTCACATGTTTCCAGGCTCCGTAGACAGGTTCCGCCTGCATCACCATGCCGGCTCCCCCGCCGTATGGATAGTCGTCCACTTTCATATGTTTATTGGTTGAAAAATCCCGGATATTGGTAGCAGTCAACTGGATCAGCCCCTGTTCCATGGCGCGTCCCATGATGCTGGTTCCCATGCCCTGCTCGATCATCTCGGGAAACAATGTCAGTACATGATAATGCATAATTTTTCCTTCCTGTAATTATCAGATCAGACCATCCATCAGATGGATCTTCATTTTTCTGGTTTCCACATCCACGTCAAGGATGCAGTCTTTGATCGCCGGGATCAGAACTTCCCCGTGTTCTTCTGTCTGGATGCAGTACACATCGTTCGCTCCGGTCTGCATCACATCGTTCAGAACACCAAATAGTGTTCCATCTTCGAGTTCCACCTGCATATCAATCAGATCTGCAATAAAATACTCGTCTTTTTTTAATTTTACTGCATGTTCTCTCGTTACATACAGGCTTTTTCCTTTGTATTTTTCAATGTCATTGATATTATCAATGCCTTTAAATTTCAAAATTACAAACTGTTTGAAAAATTTTACCCCTTCGATTTCCAGATCTTTCTGTTCTCTTCCGGTATCCAGAATGACCTGTTTTAACTTTTTGAATCGGTTCGGGTCGTCTGTCGTAGGAAATACTTTTACCTCTCCCCGGATCCCGTGAGTGCTGGAGATCACTCCAACCTGCAACAATTGTTCCATATCTGTACTCCTCTTTGTTCGCCTAGTATCAAAATTGGTCCACTGGACCAATTATTGATATGCAACGCAACGAGATAAAATACGCTCCGCGAATTTGGCTCGTTGCTCGCGTAAAATGAAAAAGGATATAGCCCATCAGCTATATCCTCATATTTTCAGCTATTGCAGAATTTCAACTACAACCTTCTTATCACATTTAGAGGAAGCAGCTTTTACCACGGTTCGAATTGCCTTTGCGATGCGTCCCTGACGGCCAATCACCTTGCCCATATCGGAAGGTGCCACCTTCAATTCTACCAAAATCGCATTGCTCTCTTCAGTCTGGGTTACTACCACTTCTTCCGGATGGTCTACGAGGGATTTTGCAATTACTTCTACTAAATCTTTCATCACGCACCTCCACGCATTTGTCAGTATATCTTCTTTTCTTAGAAGATATACCAGGCAAAAACGATTCCGCAGTCCTTATCGGATCTGCATTATTTTTCGATACCAGCTAATTTGAAGATTTTGCTTACAACTTCTGTAGGCTGAGCACCGTTTGCCAGCCATTTTTTAGCTGCTTCTTCGTCTACTTTGTATACGCTTGGATCACAAGTAGGATCGTATGTTCCGATCTCTTCGATGAATCTACCATCTCTTGGAGATCTGGAATCTGCAACGATGATTCTATAGAAAGGTGCTTTTTTCTGACCCATTCTTCTCAGTCTGATTTTTACTGCCATTTTAATTTCCTCCTTAAGGTTATCCTTGTTTATTATAGTTTTATTTGTTTATTTAAAAGGGAAGCTTGAAGCCGCCTCTTTTACCACTTTTGCCACCCAGCATACCAGGCATCTGTTTCATCATCTTTCTGGTCTGATCAAACTGTTTGACCATCCGATTGACTTCTGCGATATCTACACCTGCGCCCTGGGCGATTCGTTTCTTTCTGGACGGGTTCAAAAGATCCGGGTTGGCTCTCTCCTTCGGAGTCATCGAAAGGATGATAGCTTCTTTTCTCGCCATATCTTTCTCATCGATCATACCCTCGATATCTTTTGCTTTGTTTCCCAGTCCGGGAAGCATGTTCAATACACTGGAAATACCACCCATGTTCTTCATCTGGTTCATACTTTCCAGATAATCATCGAAACCAAAGGTTGCTTTCTTGATCTTCTGTTCCATCTCACGGGCTTTGTCTTCGTCGATGCTCTGCTGCGCCTTTTCAATCAGGCTCATCACATCGCCCATTCCCAGGATACGGGAAGCCATACGATCCGGATAGAACTGTTCAAGGTCGGAAAGTTTTTCTCCCATACCTACATACAGGATCGGTTTTCCACTGATCGCTTTGATAGAAAGTGCCGCACCGCCTCGGGTGTCACCATCCATCTTTGTTAAGATGACGCCGTCAATGCCAACCTTCTGATTGAAGGACTCTGCCACATTGACTGCATCCTGACCGGTCATCGCGTCAACGACCAGAATCGTCTGGTCTACCTGAACTTCTTCTTTGATCTGAATCAGTTCCTGCATCATATCTTCATCTACATGAAGTCGACCGGCAGTATCGAGAATCACAACGTTGAAGTTCTGATTCTTTGCATGTTCAATCGCTGCTTTTGCAATGTTTACCGGGTTCTGTTTGTCTCCCATCGCGAAAACTTCCACACCCTGTTTTTCACCATTGATCTGCAGCTGTGTGATCGCTGCCGGACGATAAACGTCACATGCTACCAGCAATGGCTTTCTGCCCTTTGCTTTCAGCTTTCCGGCGATCTTTGCTGTGGTTGTTGTCTTACCTGCACCCTGAAGACCTGCCATCATGATGACTGTGATCTCTCCTGCCGGACGCAGTGCAATCTCTGTGGTCTCACTTCCCATCAGAGATACCAGTTCATCGTTTACGATCTTGATTACCATCTGCCCCGGATTCAGTCCGTTCATAACGTCCTGACCGATCGCACGTTCCTGCACCGCTTTGATAAACTGTTTTACCACTTTAAAACTGACATCTGCTTCCAGAAGTGCCATCTTAACTTCTTTTAATGCTACCTTTACATCTGCCTCGGTCAGACGGCCTTTGCTTCTCAGGTTTTTGAATACATTCTGCAGTTTTTCAGTTAAACTTTCAAATGCCATGTATTATAACTCCTCTAATATGCTGTGGGACAAAGTCTCGATCCGGCTCATCACCTGATTCAGATCCTTTTCCTCATAGTGTTGTGTCAGTCCGTGAATCTCATGTACTTTCTCGCGGACCGCTACGAACTTTTCTACCAGATGCAGTTTTTCTTCATACTCTTCCAGTATCCTGGTACTGCGCTTCACCAGATCATGAACCCCCTGTCGGCTGATTCCCTGATCCTGCGCCACCTCACTGAGCGAATAATCATTCAACACAACATCTTCATAGATATTTCGCTGATGTTCCGTCAGCAGTTCGCCATAAAAATCATATAACAATGCCTGTCTCGCAAGCTTATCCATGTTCATCACCTTGGACATCATACAACAATCTTTTATGAGTGTCAAGTACTTTTTCTTGACATCGTCATTTTATGATGTTGGAGGCAAAAGGTATTTTATTTTTCTTCCACAAACACATATTTTTTCAGCCGTTCAAAAGCTTCCTGCACTCTGCTGAGTGGCAGTGCCAGGTTTACGCGGATGCCGTACGGGGCAAAGAACGGGCGACCGTCCTGCCATGCCACACCTACATCCCAACCGGCTTTGAGAACCTCGTCGATGGTTTTTCCATGTGTCTTACACCATTCTTCGCAGTCCAGGAACAGCATATAGGTTCCCTGCGGGCGGCTTAATGTGACACCGGGAAAGTGTTCTTTGATGAAATCGCAGGCATAGGAAACATTTCCGCTCAGTACCTGGCACAGTTCATCCACCCACTCATAGCCTTCCGGTTTATATGCACCGATCAGCGCATACATGGAAAGTACATTCATCGCATTATAGTGTGATTTACTGCTGGCTGCCATCACCCGGTCACGAAGATAGGAATTGTAAATAATATGATAACTTCCCACCAAGCCTGCCAGGTTAAAGGTTTTGCTCGGCGCATACATCGCCACGGTGCGGTTTCTCGCATCCTCGCTGACAGACTGTGCCGGCGTATGATGATATCCTTCCAGGATCAGATCCGACCAGATCTCATCGGAGATAACCACGCAGTCATTGGCCTTATATACTTCCATCGCTTTTTCAATCTCCCAGCGTTCCCATACCCGTCCACACGGGTTATGGGGATTACAGAAGACTGCCACATGGATATGATGCTCTTTGATCTTCGCATCCATATCTTCATAATCCATCCTCCAGATTCCTTCCGCATCTTTTTTCAGCGGACTGTGAACCATCTTATATCCATAATTTCCGATGCTTCCGGTAAATCCGATATAAGTCGGGCTGTGCAGAAGCACTGCATCCCCCGGACTTGCAAATGCCTGTAATGTAGACAGAACACCGCCGAGTACACCATTTTCATACCCGATCGCCTCCGCAGTCAGTCCCTCTACACCGTTTCGTTTCGTCTGCCAATCGATAATCTCCTGAAAATACTCTTCCCGCGGATCAAAATATCCAAATGCCGGGTGCTTTACTCTCTCCGCAATTGCCTCCTGTACAGTCGGTACTGTCGCAAAATTCATATCCGCCACCCACATCGGAATAATATCAAATCCCTCTTTTGGTTTCGCCGGACTTCCCTGTCCGTCTTCACTGAGACCATCTACCGCAATCGCATCCATACCGTGACGATCCATGATTGTTGTAAAATCGTATTTCATTTGTAAAAAACCTCCATGTGTATATAATTCTCTTATCAATAACTGCTCCACACCTTCACAGTTATCTCTATTATATATGTTTTCTGTATAAAGCACAAATGTAAAAGCAGGCAGGAATACTATCTGAAACTAGTTTCCTGCCCGTTTTTCCATCACTTTATTGTCTGTACATTCGTTTGTATTCAGGAAAGCTTCGGGAATAACACTTTCACCGCCGGATAGATCTGCACAAATTTCCGATACTGTGTCTCGTATTTTTCTGCGATCTCCGGGTCCGGTTCTACGGTTTCCACTACTTTTACGATCTTTGCAGCTGCCGCTTCCACCGATGCAAAGGTTCCATCCGCAACTGCAGCAAGCATCGCGCCGCCAAGCGCCGGTCCCTCCTCGGAAGCGATCCGGTCTACTTTGATGTTCAATACATTGGCAATGATCTTTCTCCACAGCGGACTCTTCGCTCCACCACCGCAGATCTTGGTTCTCTCGATATGAATTCCCAAAGATTTTGCCACCTCAAAAGAATCACGAATGGCAAATGCCACACCTTCCAGAACCGCCTGTGTCATATCCGCACGACTGGTATCCATGGACATCCCGATAAAGGTGCCTCTCGCCTGCGGATCATTATGTGGGGAGCGTTCTCCCATCAGATACGGTAAGAAGAATACATGATTTTCTCCAAGATTTTCAATTGCTTCCTGCTCTTTCCCGTAATCTTTTGTTCCAATAATGGTATCCATCCACCATTTATTACAGGAAGCCGCGCTCAACATGCATCCCATCAGATGATAATGTCCGTCTGCATGAGCAAATGCATGCAGGGCATTATGCGGGTCTACGCCGAAATTCTCACTGGAAATAAAGATTGTTCCGCTGGTTCCCAGAGACACGTTACACTGTCCGTCCCCTACCGTACCGGTTCCGACAGCTGCAGCCGCATTATCTCCAGCTCCTGCTGCTACCAGACAGGTTTCCGGCAGCCCCAGTTCTTTTGCCACCTCCGGTTTTAATGTGCCCACTTTTTCATAACTTTCAAAAAGTTCCGGCATCTGTTCTCTTCTGACGCCACAGATTTCCAGCATCTGTTCTGACCAGCATTTGTTTTTCACATCCAGCAGAAGCATACCGGACGCATCGGAGTAATCGCAGCAATGTACACCGGTCAGACAGTAAGCCAGATAGTCTTTCGGAAGCATAATCTTACAGATTTTTGCAAAATTCTCCGGCTCATTTTCTTTCACCCACAGAATCTTCGGTGCGGTAAATCCGGCAAATGCAATATTTGCCGTATATTCGGACAGTTTTTCTTTCCCAATTACCTGATTCAGATAATCGGTTTCTTTTGTGGTTCGTCCATCGTTCCACAGGATCGCCGGACGGATCACCTGATCCTTCTCATCCAGAATAACCAGTCCATGCATCTGTCCGCCAAAACTGATACCTGCCACCTCTGCCGCGTCGATCTTGCTGATCAGTTCACGGATTCCTTCTTTCGACTGTTCCCACCAGTCTTCCGGATTCTGTTCTGACCAGCCCGGATGCGGGAACGACAGTGGATATTCTCTGGATACGATATTGACAACCTGTCCTTCCTGATCCATCAGCAGAAGTTTTACCGCAGAGGTTCCAAGGTCTACGCCGATATAATATTTCATCTTTTTCCTCCTGTATCTATTATGTACAAGAGCGTGTTCAAATAAATTTCAAACACGCTCTGTCATCTGATCCATTTTTATTTTATGCGAAAGGATTTTCTGTCGGATATCTGTCTCCCTTCGGATGATTGTATCCGATCTCATCCGGTGTTACGCCGATGTATTTGAACACTTCGAACAGCGCTTTTCCATAGTGTCCAAATGCAACGGCTCCGTGATGTGGATAGCCTTTTTCGATCAGCTCATGACGATAGAATCTTCCCATCTCCGGAATCGCGAAGATACCGATGCCACCAAAGGAACGGGTAGCAACCGGAAGTACTTCACCGTTTGCCACATAAGCGCGCAGTTTTCCGTCAGCCGTACTCTGCAGACGGAAGAATGTAATATCTCCAGGTACGATATCTCCTTCCAGTGTTCCCTGTGTCACTTCTTCCGGAAGGGATCTTGCCATGATCAGCTGATATTTCATGGAGCAGGAAGTCAGTTTTCCGGTTGTGGTATTACCACAGTGGAATCCCATAAATGTATCTTTGTGTGTATAATTATATTTACCTTTAATTTCGCCTTCATACATATCTGCCGGTACGGTGTTGTTGATATCCAGCAGGGTTACCGCATCGTTACTTACCATCGTTCCAATGAATTCGCTCAGTGCACCGTAGATATCCACTTCACAGGATACCGGAATACCTCTTCCGGTCAGACGGCTGTTGACATAGCACGGAACAAAGCCGAACTGTGTCTGGAATGCCGGCCAGCATTTTCCTGCGATGGCAACGTATTTTCTGGAACCTTTATGGGCTTCGATCCAGTCAAGAAGGGTCAGCTCGTACTGTGCCAGTTTCGGAAGAATGGTCGGTTTGTTGTTTCCATCACCCAGTTCCTTTTCCATATCTGCAACAACTGCCGGGATTCTCTCGTCTCCGTCATGTTTGTGGAATGCTTCGAACAGATCCAGTTCGGAGTTTTCTTCGATCTCCACACCCAGGTTGAACAGCTGTTTGATCGGTGCGTTACATGCCATAAAATCCTGCGGACGCGGACCGAAGGTAATGATTTTCAGGTTTTTCAGTCCGACAACGGCTCTTGCAACCGGAACAAATTCTTCGATCATCTCAGCTACTTCTTCCGGTGTTCCTACCGGATATTCCGGGATGTATGCTTTCAGGTTACGGAGCTGCAGGTTATAGCTTGCATTCAGCATACCGCAGTAGGCGTCTCCACGTCCCTGTACCAGATTATCTCCGTGTTCTTCTGCTGCTGCAACTACCATACAAGGTCCGTCAAAATATTTTACCAGCAGAGTCTCTGCGGTCTCCGGACCGAAGTTTCCAAGATAGACAACCAGGGCATTACATCCTGCTTCCTGTACCTCTTTCAGCGCTTTCTGCATATCCAGCTCGCTCTCTACTACAGTTGGACATTCGTACAGTTCCCCTTTATAAGCTGCTGCCACTGCTTTTCTTCTGGACTCGGACAGTGTGATCGGGAAGCAATCTCTGCTTACTGCCACGATACCTAATTTTACTTCCGGCATGTTCATCATGATCTTATTCCTCCTTGATTTTCTTTCACTGTTTATTCTGACGGATCTTCCGTGCAGTTTCTTTTTCGTTTCATTTGTTTATTTACTAAACTAATCACACTGTATCACTTGTTGTATCTTTCGTCAAGATATTTTTTAGTTTACTGAAAATTGTGAAAAAATGTGTCCTGGAACATTCTTTATTTTAATTTGTTTACTTATCAAACAAATTGTGGTATGGTAAATATTAGTTTAAGAAAAAGAAGATTTTACAGGAAGGAGGTGCCTGCATGGTCACAGGAAGCAGAGAACTGATCCGGGAGATGAATCGGCGGCTTGTTTTAGAAACGGTCATCAATGACGGTCCGCTTTCCCGGGCGGCTATATCAAAAAAACTGGGACTCACCAAAGCAACGATCTCTGCTATCGTGCAGGATCTGCTGGACGAACAATATATCGAAGAAATCGGAAGCGACCAGACTCAGTATGGTCGAAAACCGATCCTGTTACAGTTCTGTCGACAGAATGGTTATATTATCACCCTCGATCTCGGCGTGGAATGCACCGTGCTGATGGTCTGTGATCTGCTTGGACAAAACTGCCGGCTTCATCAGTATAACTGTACGCTGGAACGGGACACCGCAATCGATTTCCTGTTGCAGATCATTCAGAATCAGATTCGTCTTCTTCCCGCTACTCCTTTTGGTGTCGTGGGAATTGGTATCGGCATCCATGGAACCGTCTGCCGGAATGAGATCACTTTTACTCCGAATTATCATCTGGCAGATCTTCCCATTGTAGATGTTCTGACAGACGCTCTCGATATTCCGGTATGGCTGGAAAATGAGGCAAATCTTTCTGCCCTCGCCGAGAAAACTTTTGTGGAAAATCATAAAAACCTGATTCATGTCAGCATTCATGCAGGTGTCGGTGCGGGAATTATTCTGGACCACCATTTATATACCGGCTTCGCCGGAACAGCAGGAGAAGCCGGTCACATGATCGTCCAGCCCGGCGGCCGTTCCTGTCCATGTGGCAATCATGGCTGTCTCGAACAATATATTTCCGAACCGGCGGTTCTCTCCCGCTACCAGGAATTATCCGGTCGCACCACTGTCTCGATCGACGATCTGGTCTGGAGCTATAATCAGAAGGAAGCTGATGCTCTGGCTGTAGTGGATGAATTCACTACCTATCTCGCCTGTGGAATCAACAATCTCTGGAACCTGTTCTCCCCGGAATGTATTATCCTGAACAGTCAGCTGACCGCTTACCTCCCTCAACTGCTCCCGGAGATTTTGCAGAAACTTTCCGCACGTTTCCGCGCTACCTGTCAGCTGAAACTTTCCACGCTTCAGGATACAGGGGTGCTTCTTGGGGCGGCAAGGGTTTGCATCAGTAAATATCTGGGGATTGAGAAGCTGTATTTTTCCGGCTTTCAGCCATGATACGCTGTTTGACTCGTTGCTCTCGTAAAATCAAAAACCGATAGTTTTCTGTATCTTTCAAAAACTATCGGTTCTTTTCATAAAATCGATTTACAGGATTCCTTTTTATCCCTGCCAGTTTCCGGAATATTTGATATACGCATCCGAACAAACTCCCTGCACATCCTGGAGTACCGCAGAGGCAGCTTCCTTTGTTCCATAGGTACCAGCCGTGATAACATACCATTTCTCAGTATTCAGATTGCTCCAGTCCGTAGTCACAAACACCTGCGCATCAAATCCTTTTTCCCGGATTTTCTTTGCCTGTTTCTGAGCCTCTGCCTCCGTCTTTGCCGCACCACACCAGATGCCGTAAAAAGGAGATGGGGTGTTTTTCGAACTGTCGAACTGCGAATTGTCAGACTGTGAATTTGTTTCTTCTATATTATGTCGAAACCATACCTCCTGATCTGCTATCAGATTCCCGTTACTGGTAAGCTGATAGCGATGCTCACCTGTTTCACTTTGCTCATCAAAGAATGATTCCACTTTACTGTATTGACAGATCAAAGTATTACCCTCAATTGTGTAGCTGTCATAAGGATAAAAATTTGAAGTACCTGTCGTTCCAAAACGATATTTTCTGGCTGCTTCCAGCGATCCATCCTCATTGAAATACAGATCGATAATTTCCGGATTCATATTTGGATATTTATTCAACAGCTCCTCATCTACATCCATACAATAATATCCGATAAAATCTTCCACATCGTATGTCATCTTAGGATTAGCCGGCTCTTCTGTTTGAGTTTTCTCATATATTTTCAAACCAAGTTCTGTAATGTCTTGAAACTCCACAGAAAGATAATCCGTCAAATCATCCGTTACCTCTTCTTCCGTCAATCCGGAACCATCATAAGTATAAATCACAAAAGTTACTTCATCCGCAAAACTCCAGTCCACTGCCAGTTTTATCATCTTGTCTTCATAATAATAATGCACTGCCACATCTGTAAGAAACGAATAAAATTCTTCCACATCACAGGTATAAGCATTTTTTGCATCATTGTAAGCATAGATCTGATAGATATATCTTCCACCTTCTGTTGCCTGATCTGTAAATGTCCGTATGATAATCTCCTGGATACCATTTCCATCCAGATCCATTTCGCTGTATGCCGGCGCAACCTCATCATTTTTATATTCTTTCAGTATTTTGGTTAATAATTTATATTTTGCTTTTTTCGCACTTTCTCTTCTCTCAACAAGTTCTTCATCGGATCTGGTATAAGAATAATCTTTCAGATCAACTTGTCCCAAAACGCTCTGATTATTTTTAATATTTCATTTTTCTAAAAATTCTATAAAAATACGACGCATCCACAAAAACGTATCTTGACTTTCCTCACCATTTTTCCTATACTGCTTTTTGCAACCCTTTTACCCTGATTTTCTGATAAGGATATTTATATTATGTTTGAAATTTTTGTTGATTCTGCTGCGAATATTCCGGCGGAGCTTGTGAAGGCATTTAAGATTAAAGTGCTTTCTTTTGTAAATCTTGTAAATGGTAAAGAAATGACCTGTTTTGATCCGGATCTTACGCCGGAGGAGGAGCGTCAGAAAGGAAAAGATTATTATGATATGGTTCGTGCCGGTGCGGATATCAAGACCGGACTGATCAGCAGTGGTGTCTTTGAAGATGCGTTCCGGGAGGCTCTGGAGGCGGATAAAGATGTGCTTTATTTTTCTCTCAGTAAAAATATCAGTGGAAACTATAATTCCGCAAGAATCGCTGCCGAAGATCTGATGGAATCCGGTAATTATACCAGAAAGATCCGTATGATCGACTCCCTCAACGCTTCCCTGGCACAGGGAATCCTCGCGATCTATGCCAGTGAGATGCGTGAAAAAGGCATGGCTTTTGATGAAGTGGCTGACATCCTGGAAACCTGCCCGGCAAAAATGAACGGTGTCTTCACTGTCGGTGATCTCAAATACCTGGCAAGAACCGGACGCCTGAGTGGAACTGCTGCAGTCATCGGTAATGTATTGAGCATCAAACCGATCCTGCGCGGAAACAAAGACGGCTACATCGTCCAGTACAAAAAATGCCGTGGCCGCAAAGCCGCCCTCCACGAACTAATCTCCCTCGTCTGTAACAACATCGTAGAACCGGAAAAACAGATCATCGGAATCGCCCACGCAGACGCTTACGAAGACTCCCTCTATATCATGGAAGAAATCCAGAAACGCATCAAAGTCCGTGGTTTCATCAACACCTCCTACGACTTCTGCACCGGCAGCCACGTAGGCCCCGACACCATCGCCATGTTCTTTATGGGCAACGACCGCGAATTACAGGGCATGAAATAATTTCTTAAATTAATCATCATAAATCCAAAATGACAGATAGTATTCCAGAACATCCGTTTTAAAATACTACCTGTCATTTTTTAATCCAGTTAATAACTTCCAATTGCATCCACCCCTTCTCCCTCAGCCAATATGGGGACGCCCGAAAGCAGACTGCACCGTTCATGGCAACACTTTGTGGGCGGTGCAGTCTGCTTTCGGGCGTCCCCATATTGGCTCACCCTTCTATATTTTACAGATTCGTCCGAATCAATTTCGGCCGATATCCATCTTTTTCCAGTTCCTGCATAATCTGCTGCTTATGCTCCGTACCAAACGCTTCCATAGTAATCTTAAGCTCCACAGCTGCATTTCTGTTTGTACTATAGAACTGGTTATGATCCAGTTTTATAATATTACCCTGCTGCTCCGCAATCTTCTGGGAAACCTTCGTCAGTTCACCCGGACGGTCCGGAAGCAGAACAGAAATCGTAAAGATACGATCTCTCTGGATCAGCCCCAGCTGAACAACGGATGCCATTGTGATCACATCCATGTTACCGCCGCTCAGAACAGAAACTACTTTTTTACCTTTTACATTCAGGTGTTTCAGTGCTGCAACCGTAAGCAGACCGGAGTTCTCTACGATCATCTTGTGGTTTTCTACCATGTCCAGGAAACTTACGATCAGTTCATCATCTTCTACGGTGATCACTCCATCCAGGTTCTTCTGCAGATACGGGAATACATGCTCACCCGGAGTCTTTACTGCAGTACCATCTGCGATTGTATTGACAGTAGGAAGTGTGGTAACTTCTCCCTTATCCAGAGAAACCTGCAGACAGTTTGCTCCTGCCGGTTCTACACCGATGACTTTGATGTTCGGGTTCAGCAGTTTTGCCAGTGTGGAAACACCGGTAGCCAGTCCGCCGCCACCGATCGGAACCAGGATATAATCAACCAGCGGAAGTTCTTTGATGATCTCCATAGCGATCGTTCCCTGTCCGGTTGCTACTGCCGGATCATCGAACGGATGGATAAACGTATATCCGTGTTCTTCTGCCAGCTCATACGCATGCGCACATGCATCATCATATACATCTCCGTACAGAACAACTTCTGCACCGTAGCTTTTTGTTCTTTCTACTTTAATCAGCGGTGTTGTTGTCGGCATAACGATGACTGCCTTTGCACCGTATGCTTTTGCCGCATATGCCACACCCTGTGCATGGTTACCTGCGGAAGCGGTGATCAGACCTTTTGCTCTCTCTTCTTCGGTCAGTGTGCTGATCTTGTAGTACGCACCTCTTAACTTGTACGCACCGGTTCTCTGCATATTTTCCGGTTTGAAATATACTTTATTTCCTGTCATCTGGCTGAAATAGTCACTGAAAATCAGCTTGGTATCCTGGGTTACTCTTTTTACAACCTCTGAAGCCTCTTCAAATTTGTCAATTGTAAGCATTATGATTCTTCCTCCTCTGTTTTTACATCAAACAGTGCATTTACAAACTGTTCTGCATTGAATTTTTGCAGATCGTCGATGGATTCTCCTACGCCGATATATTTTACCGGAATATCCAGTTCGGACTGGATAGCCACGGCGATACCGCCTTTTGCGGTTCCGTCTAGTTTCGTAAGAATGATACCGGTGACATTTGCCACCTCTTTGAACTGTCTCGCCTGTGCCAGCGCATTCTGTCCGGTCGTACCGTCCAGAACAACCAGCGTCTCCAGATAAGCATCCGGATATTCTCTCTCCAGCACGCGGTAAATCTTTCGAAGTTCTTCCATCAGATTCTTTTTATTATGAAGACGTCCTGCAGTATCACAAAGCAGTACATCTGCATTTCTCGCTTTGGCTGCTGCCACGGCATCGTATACGATTGCTGCAGGATCAGCACCCGCCTGTCCTCCGATCAGGTCCACACCGGCACGATGCGCCCATTCGGTCAGCTGTTCACCGGCTGCGGCACGGTAAGTATCCGCTGCGGCAACGATGACTTTTTTGCCCTGATCTTTCAGCTTTCCTGCCAGTTTTCCGACAGATGTGGTTTTTCCCACACCATTGACACCGATCACCAGCACAACGGATTTTCTGTTTTCAAATTCATAGGCAGTGTCACCGACATCCATCTGTCGTTTGATCTCATCGATCAGAAGCTGTTTGCATTCGGAAGGTTCTTTGATCTTCTTTTCTGCCACTTCTTCTTTCAGATGTTCAATAATGGATGTGGTCGTATTGATACCGATATCCCCCATTACGAGAATCTCTTCTATTTCCTCATAGAAATCATCATCGATGCTGGAAAAGCCGCTGAAAATAGAATCGATTCCGGCTACAATATTATCTCTTGTCTTTGTCAGACCTTCGCGAAGACGTCTGAAAAAGCCTTTCTTTTCCTCTGACATATGGTTTCCTCTCTTAATTTTTTACTTCTTCCTTATTGTATCTTTTTCACTTTACTGCACTATCTCATTATAAAATGATGTATATACGACTGCAAGTCCTTTTTCGATTTGCAAACAATTCTACTCATCCAGCTGATTCTCGATCAGGTTGACCGATACCAGTGTGGAGACACCTTTCTCCTGCATGGTGATACCATAGAGACGGTCTGCCGCATTCATCGTACCACGTCGGTGCGTGATCACGATAAACTGCGTATTTTTTGTGAGTTTATGCAGATACTGTGCAAAACGGGTAACGTTGGAATCATCCAGTGCCGCCTCGATCTCGTCTAACAGACAGAATGGAGACGGTTTCAGGTTCTGGATGGCAAACAGCAGTGCGATCGCTGTCAGTGCCTTTTCTCCACCGGATAACTGCATCATATTCTGCAGTTTCTTTCCCGGTGGCTGGGAGATGATCTTAATACCTGCTTCCAGTACATCCTCATCCTCCATCAGTTCCAGCGTTCCCTTTCCACCGCCAAACAGCTGTTTGAATACCTTGTCAAATTCCTGACGGATCTCCTGGAATTTCTCCGTAAACTGTTTGCGCATTCCCTCATCCAGTTCCGCAATGATACCCTTCAGCGTTTCCGCTGCTTCTACCAGGTCAGTATGCTGTGCATTCAGGAATGTGTGACGTTCCAGAATCTCTTTATATTCTTCGATTGCATTGACATTGACATTTCCGAGTTTTCGGATCGCATCTTTTAATTCTGCAATCTGCTGGCGGATCTCACCGCGTTCCGGCATCTCTTCCATCCGGTAAGTATTCGCCTGTCCCGGCGTAACTTCATATTCTTCCCAGAGATAATTGATCTGATTTTCCTGTCGTTCTTCCAGTTTCTCTTTCTGGCTGTTCAGTCGGAAACATTCTTTATCCATTCGGCTGATATGTGCGGACAGTTCATCCCGGCGGCTGAAAAATGTTTTATGCTGGCTGCTCAGTTCCTCTTTCTTTGCCAGATAGTTCTGCATCTGCGTCTCATCTTCCTCGCGGATCCGCTCGGCTTCCTGAATCGTCTGCTGAATCGTCAGAATACCCTGTTCTTTTTCTTCTTTTTCCTTGTCGCCTGCCTCCAGTGCTTCCTGCATCTGCTGCAGTTCTTCCCGCATTGTTGCTTCTTCCTGATGGATACGGCTCAGATTCTCTCCTGCAAAACTTACTTTCTGCTCCAGAGATGCATAGTCTAACTGGATCTGGTTCAGTTCCTGACTGTAAGCGGCTTCTTTTTCCTGCAGCTGCTCCAGGATCTCCTGATGACTGTTCACCAGGGCTTCCTGTTCCTGTTCTCTGGTCGTCGACTGTTCCATCTCCTCACGAATCAACGAACTGCTGCCTTTGATCTCTGCGATCTGGTTTTCAATCTCACGGCCTTCTGCCTTCAGCTGTCCGTAACCGGTCCGCACTTCGCGGATGCGGGCTTCCGCCTGCGTAATCCCTACTTTCTCCGTGTTCTGACCGATCTGTAACTGCTGTAACTGCCGGGTCATCTCTGTCAGTTCATCCCGCAGGGCATTTCTTCTCTCCCGCTTGTCCAGGATCACTTTCTGGATCTTTTGCAGTTCTTCTTTCAGTGCACCGACTTTTCCTTCCAGTTCCTCGATCTCACGGCGCCGTCCCAGAAGATTACTGCTGTTTCGGAACGCACCACCGGTCATCGAACCGCCCGGACTCAGTGACTCTCCCTCCAGCGTTACGATACGCAGGGTGTGACGGTATTTTCTTGCAATTGCGATCGCATGATCGATCGTATCCACCACCAGTGTTCTTCCAAGAAGCTGAGACAGAAGAGTACGATAGGTACTCTCCGCCGTCACCAGCGTATCGGCAAGTCCGATCACTCCCTGTTCTTTTAAAGCTGCCGGACTCTGAAAATTGCTGTTTCTCATATTGGTCAGTGGCAGGAAAGTTGCCCGTCCGTACCGGTTCTTTTTCAGATATTCGATCATCCCTTTGGCAGTCTGTTCGTTATCCGTAACAATGTTCTGGATACTTCCGCCAAGTGCCGTTTCCACAGCCACTTCATACGCTTTCTCTACCTTGATCAGATCCGCAACAACACCGTGGATCCCCGGCTGGCGGTCTCTTTGTTCCATGACACGCCGGATACTGTTGCCGTATCCTTCATAACGCTCCGCGATATTCCGCAGAGATTCCAGACGGGATGCCTCTCTGTGGTAGGCGGTCTGCCCCTGTTCGAGTTTTTTATTCTGCTCTTCCATCTGGCTTCGCAGAGAAGTGACTTCCCGCTCCACTTTCCGGTACTCCATCTGGATGCCGTCCATCTGGACGCTGATTTCTTTGTATTTTTCCTGATGTCCCTGGATGATCTCCTGCTGCTGGGACTCGTCACTTTTCAGTTTCAGCACACGCTGGCTGAGTGCTGCTTTTCGGATCCCGATCTGCTCAAGCATCGCATCGTAACGCTGCATCTTACCTTTTGTTGATGCCCGCTGATTCAGGATCTCGATGATCTCACTCTTTCCATCCTCGATGATCTGACTGGTTTCTTCTATACTCTGATGCAGGATCGCCAGTTTTTCTTCCGCTTCTTTTTTTCTGACAGCTGCTTCACCGAGATTTTCTTTCAGGGCTTCCTGCTCCTGTTCATGTCCCTGCGCTTCCTGCTGTCTGCGTTCGAGATCCTGCCGGATCGCCTGCATCCGTTCTTCGTAGTGCTGATGGTTCTGCTGTGCCGCCCGGATCTGTTCTTTCAACAGTTCCACGCTGTTTTCCAGCTGTTGCTTTTTCAGAGCATTCTCCCCTGCCTGGGTCCTCGCTTCCTGAATCTTTGTATCCAGTTCTTCCAGCTCTTTTTCCAGACGTTCGTATTCTGCCTTCGTCTGGTCAAACTGTGCCTGTGTCTGCTGTAATTCGCCCTGAGAAATCCGGTATTTTTCCTCTGTTTCCTTTAACTGTTCTCTGATGTGAGCACTCTCTGCCAGATACATGTTCACATCCAGAATTTTCAGTTCTTCTTTTTTCTTCAGATAAATTCTGGCTGTCTCTGACTGGCGTTCCAGAGGTCCCAGCTGTCTGGTAAGTTCCGACAGAATATCCGTCACACGAACCAGGTTTTGCTGTTCTTCATCCAGTTTCTTCAACGCGGTAGCTTTTCTTCGCTTAAATTTGACGATACCTGCAGCCTCGTCAAAAAGTTCTCTTCGCTCTTCCGGCTTTCCACTCAGGATCTTATCGATCTGTCCCTGTCCGATGATGGAATATCCTTCTTTACCGATACCGGTGTCATAGAAAAGTTCATTGATATCTTTCAGACGGCAGCTGGTTCCATTTAACAGATACTCACTCTCTCCGGAACGGTACAGCCGTCTGGTAACGGTTACTTCTTCGTATTCGATATCCAGTTTGTGATCGGAATTATCCAGCGTAATGGCAACCGACGCAAAACCAAGCGGTTTTCTGGTCTCTGTACCGGAGAAAATAACATCCTGCATGTTTCCTCCACGCAGCTGTTTTGCACTCTGTTCTCCCAGTACCCAGCGGACAGCATCGCCGACATTGCTCTTTCCACTTCCGTTCGGACCTACGATGCCGGTGATACCGTTATGGAATTCAAATACGATCTTATTGGCAAAGGATTTGAATCCCTGTACTTCGATACTCTTTAAATACATACGTCACCTACTGTTTTTTGTTTTCCGCAGCTTTCAGGCGACAGATCGCGCGGTATGCAGCCATCTGTTCGGCTGCTTTCTTGGTTCTTCCGCTTCCCTGTCCCATGCACTGTTCACCGATCCACACTTCCACAGAAAATGTCTTATCATGATCCGGTCCGCTCTCACCCAGCGGATGGTAGGAAATTTCTCCCGGAAAATTTCCCTGTACCATCTCCTGGAAGATAGTCTTGCTATCAAAAAAGAGTTTTTTATGTTCGATATCATTTAACACATAATCCAACACAAACTCTTTTGCATTAGCAAATCCACCATCCAGATAAACCGCACCGATCACTGCCTCCAGTGCATCGGAGGTCACCGAATCCCTGTGTCGTCCGCCGGTCATCTCTTCGCCCTTTCCCAGACGCAGAAAACTTCCCAACTCAATCTCTCTGGCACAGAACGCCAGTGTCGGCTCACATACCAGACTCGCACGCAGCCTGGTCAGTTCTCCCTCCGGCATCTGTGGAAACTGCGTGAATAAATGCTCACTGCTTACCAGTTCAAGCACCGCATCTCCCAGAAACTCCAGCCGCTCGTTACATTCGATCCGGTTCATTCTGTGTTCATTGGCATAAGAGCTGTGACGCAATGCCTTTTCCAGAAGTTCCGGATTCTGAAAGTGATATCCTATCTTTTTTTCCAGTTCCTTTAATTCTCTCATAATATCTCCCAATTTCTCTTATTCGACAACTCTCTGAATCAGTTCCACTGCATCGCCAACCGTCACGATTTTTTCTGCTTCTTCCTGTGGAATCTCGATGTCAAATGCATCTTCCACACCAAGAATGATCTGATACAGATCCAGGGAATCCGCTCCCAGATCGTCGGTAAATGTAGTACCCGGCATTACCTCCGAAGCATCCACATTCAGTACTTCTGCAATTATCTGCTGTAATTTTTCCAGTTCCATCTCTAGTTTTCCCCCTTTTTCTCCTGCTTCATATTCTCCTGAATCTTTCCGCAGATGTCTTCTTTTGAAAATGCAATACACTGGATCAGTGAATTCTTAATCTCATTTGCTTTTGAACTTCCGTGTGCTTTTACCACCAGACCTTTCAGACCGAGAAGCGGTGCTCCGCCGTATTCGCTGGCATCAAAACTTTTCAGTGTCTCTTTCAGTGCCGGTTTTACCAGAAGTGCTCCGATCTTGCTGCGCAGGCTGGACATCATACCTGCCTTTACTTTGGAAATCAGCGTAGAACCAACGCCTTCATACAGTTTCAGAATTACATTTCCCACAAATGCTTCGCAGACTACAACGTCACAGACACCTTTCGGGATATCCCTTGCTTCCACATTTCCGATAAAATTAATGTCTTTACATTCTTTTAATAACGGGAATGTCTCTTTTACCAGCGCATTTCCTTTTTCTTCTTCTGCACCGATATTTACCAGACCTACTTTCGGGTTCTTGACTCCCATGACATATTCCATGTAAATCGATCCCATACGTGCAAACTGCACCAGATGAGAAGAACGGGCGTCCACATTGGCACCGCAGTCGATCAGAAGAGAAACACCGGTTGCAGTAGGGATCAGTGGTGCCAGCGGTGCACGTTCCACCCCTTTGCTCTTTCCTACCAGAACCTGTCCGCCTACCAGTACCGCTCCGGTACTTCCGCAGGATACAAAAGCAGATGCCTCCTGGCTTCTCACCATGCGCAGCGCTTTTACCAGAGAGGAGTCTTTCTTTTTCTGGATTGCATGTACCGGCGGTTCTCCGGTTTCAATGATCTCGGACGCGTGAACCACTTCCAGACGGTCTTTCGGATAGGAATATTTTTCCAGCTCTTTTTTCAGGACCTCTTCCTGTCCTACCAGATACACGAACAGTTCCGGTTTTTCATTCAGTGCATCAATGACACCTTTTACTGGCTCCTGCGGCGCGTAATCTCCACCCATGGCGTCCACGGCAACTTTTATATATTCACTCATATTCTGTCCTCTTTTCTCATAAACCTCGCGTATTCTCTTCCGGCATTTCTTTTTCGGAACAAGAAACGTATAACTATCTATATGATACTAGACATTCTGCAAAAAAGCAACCAAAAAAGGATCTGCCTTTCACAGACAGATCCTTTGCATATTTCTTTCTGTTTACTGCATGATTCCGTCAGATCCCAGATGATATCCATCTATATCTGCATCACATACCATTGCTCCGTTTTCATCAAAATAGAACCAGTTATCTCCCCACTGATACCATCCGGTACGGATATAACCGTTTTCGTCAAACAGATACCATTTTCCTTTGATTTCTTCCCAGCCATTTGCCGGATAAGTACCATCTTCTCTCTGATACCACCAGTTATCACCGCTCTGCTGCCAGCTTCCGGTTTCTTCTGTGGCTTCCGTATCATCGGTTGCAGCTTCCTGTTCCGTGATGGTTACACATTTTGTTCCGCTGGCTGTCAGCTGAACGCCATCTCCTACGGTATTGGTTACTACCACATAGTAGTAAAGTGTTCCGGATTCTGTAGTCGGCGGTGTATAAGTAGCTTCTGTTGCTCCGTCGATCGCGGTTCCGCCACCGTTGGAATCAACATTGTTACGATACCACTGGTAGCTTAATGTTCCTTCTGATACCGTAGCTTCCACGGTTATAGGATCTGCTGTTGCATGCAGATCATAAGTCACCGGATCTCCCATCTCGGAAGTAATCTCCGGTTTCCCCACACTGTCGTCAATATTGGCAGCGTTCAGATCCACCGTTTTCTCTTCTTTCTGCGTCTCTTCACTGTTGCTGCCTACCAGAATACCAATCGTATCTTTTGCCGAGCAGGCTGTCATCAGCGGCATACAGCAAAGTACCACGCCTGCAAGTAATCCCCTTTTTAATTTCATATATAGTACTCCTTTTATTTTTAAAATGTGTAACTGTTCCGTACAGTTACTAAAATGTTACAATTTCTTTTCATCCCTGTGTCATATTGTAACATTTTCAGAATTATCTGTCAACTGGATGGATCTCCCATCTTCCTATCCGGTTCTCTCTCTTTTACAGCTGAGCCGTTACAAAAATGTCGTAGATCGCACGGATCGCAGTCTCAAAATCACGGTTTTCCACGCCGATGATAATATTCAGTTCACTGGATCCCTGATCGATCATCTTTACATTGACATGCTTATGTGCCAGTGCTGAGAAGATTCTTCCTGCTGTACCTCTGTTTCTTCGCATACCTCTTCCAACGACCGCGATCAATGCCAGATCTGCTTCCAGATCGATGGCATCCGGTGCTACCGCACGGTGAAGACCTGAGATAATGTTCTGTTCCTTCTCTTCGAATTCACTCTGATGCACATACACAGTCAGTGTGTCAATGCCGGAAGGCATATGTTCAAAGGACAGCCCGTTATCCTCAAATACCTGAAGAACTTTTCTGCCAAATCCGATTTCAGAGTTCATCATATCTTTCTCGATATTAATAGAAGCAAATCCTTTTCTTCCCGCAATACCTGTGATCGTATAGGCCGGTTTGTAGCAGGTGCTTTCCACAATAACCGTACCTTTATCCTGTGGGCGGTTGGTGTTGCGGATATTGATCGGGATACCTTCCTGACGAAGCGGGAAAATAGCATCTTCGTGCAGTACAGTGGCTCCCATATAAGCCAGTTCCCGGAGTTCTTTGTATGTAATTGTCTCAATGACGGCCGGGTTATCCACGATACGCGGATCTGTTACCAGCATACCGGAAACATCGGTCCAGTTTTCATACAGATCTGCATGGATCGCTTTTGCAACGATGGATCCGGTTACATCAGAACCTCCACGGGAAAATGTCTTCACACTTCCATCATGGAGAGATCCATAAAATCCCGGGATTACTGCATGATCGATTCCTCCCAGTCTTTCTGCCAGCTTTTTATAAGTCATCTCACCGTCCAGATTTCCGTTATCTTCAAAGAAAATACATTCTGCAGGATCCACAAATGTGTAACCCAGATAATTTGCCATCACGATACCGTTCAGGAATTCTCCTCTGGATGCTGCATAGTCACTTCCTGCCTGCGCAATGAAGTTTTTCTCAATCTCTGCAAACTGTTCATCCAGTTTCAGATCCAGTCCCAGTCCGTCAATAATTTCCTGGTATCTCGCCTGGATTTTTTTGATCTTTCCTGCAATCTTTTCACCTTTTTCAGCTGCCCGATAACATTCATAGAGCATGTCGGTTACTTTGATATCTCCATCAAAACGCTTTCCCGGTGCTGACGGAACCACATAACGTCTGGATTCATCTGAACGGATGATATCACCTACTTTTTTAAACTGTTCCGCACTGGCAAGAGAGCTGCCACCAAACTTCACTACTTTTTTCATGTTTTCCTCCTCTGTGCATAACTGTACATATGCGGTTTTTCATTTTTCTCCTATTATAGATTTCTCATTTTCATATGTCAATAATAATGTCTTGCTCCAGATAGCACAAAAATCATGCTCTCGCATGATTTTTGCATAAAAACGATATACTGACTGGTTTATTTTTCCATCTCACCCTCACGGTATTTTTCAATCTGCTCATAGTTGCTTGCAAGAGCACCCGTTCCGCTTGCACCATTTGGTCCGAAACGAAATACAAATTTCAGAAGGATTGGCGTTATGATAGTCGTGATCACAACTACGATAACCACAGGTCCCAGGAAGGAAGATCCCATCAATCCGAGAGCCGATCCTTTATCAGCAACGATCAGTGCAACCTCACCTCGGGAGATCATACCGACACCGATACGGGCACACTGGTAATTCTTATATCCACACACTTTTGCACCCAGTCCGCAGCCCAGCACTTTCGTCAGTACTGCGACGATTACCAGAACAACCGTAAATCCCACAACTTTTCCGTTCATAGCCGGAAGTACAACTTTGATACCGATACTTGCAAAAAACAGCGGCGAAAGAAGCATATAAGAAATCGTATCGAATTTGGATGCCAGCCACTGTGTTCTCTGTGTCTTGGATACTACCAGACCTGCCACGAAAGCACCTGTGATATCTGCCACGCCGAAGAATACTTCTGCGCAATATGACAGCAACAGACAGAATACAAATACCATGATTGCATGGCGATGCAGTGGTCTGTTTGTCAGTTCTTCCCATTTTTTGTAACCATAATAGAATGCCACACCTGCAATCAGCGCAAATGCAAAGAAACCTACGATTTTTAACAGTACCATACCGAGGCTCACGGAAGAGTCTGCCATACTGGTAACAATTGTCAGTGCAATAATACCCAGAATATCATCGATAATTGCGGCTCCCAGGATCGCATTACCGGAATGAGTTTTTAATTTTCCCATCTCTTTCAGCGTTTCCACACTGATACTTACAGACGTTGCCGTCAGGATAACACCGATAAAAATATTCTGTAAAAACGCACTGGCTCCCGCATCAGAATCGATAATTCCGGGCTTGTTAAAGAAATATGCCACGGCAAACCCGCCTGCCAGAGGTACCAGAACACCCAGCAATGCGATCACAAACGAGGCTTTTCCGCTCTTCTTTAACTCGTCGATATCCGTCTCCATACCTGCACAGAACATCAGAACCACAACTCCGATCTCCGCAGCATCATGAATAAAAGTGGTCTCATGGAGAATATTCAGACAGGCCGGTCCCATCAGGAGACCTGCCAGCAATGCCCCTACCACCTGTGGCATATTGTAACGACGTGTTACCAGTCCAAGGATCTTCGTAGTAAGCAGGATCAATGCCAGATCCAGTAAAAAATTGTACGTTGTTTCCATGTTTTTTCCTCCCTGTGTTTTGCGGTTCCCATCTTCAGGTCAGAACCGCACTGTTGCCTACTATAGCATTTTTACACCGGAAAGACAATATTTTTTTAATAAAATTTTAATATTTATCTTACCGCTCAATGGAGGTTTTCCAGTTCTTTCATTCGTTTTCTCCGGCGCAGACGTTCACCGCTTTTATTGTATACAAAGAACGATTCCACCAGCAGTTTATTAAAGGGACCCAGCTTGTCTTTGGTTGTTTTATCGTACCGGGTTCCGCCACAGGTAATATAGGAAACACTTTTTACATATTTGATCAGATCCGATTCACAGCGGATATTATCCGGCAGTTTGGTATACGCCATTCCGATACATTCCAGTCTGTGAGCATCGCTTCCCCCAAATCCGGGTTTATGATACTTCCTTGCCAGCTTTCTGGCCTTTTCGTTCACTTCTTCTGATTCGCAGGCATTGAAAACTTCCACAAAGTCGAACTGTTCCATCAGACTTTTCAGCCGTTCTTCGTGAAACTTCTTTCTCGCCTGGGTTTTGATCAGACTGAGATATTTCTCTCCGTATGGATGCGCCGGTCCGACAATTCCTCCGTACTTGTGTACCACCATGATCAGAATCTGAGCCGGCAGACCGCGCAGTTCAAGAAGTTTCAGTTTCACTCCCTCCGGCATGATCACCAGCATATGTCCACAGTCGATCGTATCATATTCCACACCCTTTAACACCACGAAATCTGTATGATTCTTTCCTTTGATGGAATCTCTCCATTCCCGGTAACCGTCATAAGAGTTGTGATCGGATACCAGCATCCCGCCGAATCCTTTTTCTTTCAGTTTTTTGATATATTCTTCGATCATGACTTTTCCATCCATGGAACCTTCCTTGGTATGGCAATGCATATCGAACTTCATATACCCTCACCCCTTTTCGTACAGTTTTCATAACGACTTGTCTTTTTGCGCTTTCGCAGATAGTAATTACTATTTTCTTTACAGATATTATAACCTTTTTCCGACACGGTTACAAATTATAATTGTAAAATTTATAATAACTATTCAATAGTCACTGTACCGCGAGGTGTTTTGGCATGAATATGCCAAAATCCTGAGACATACAAGCCAAAATGTATGCGATCACCACAAGTTCGCATGGTTTCTTCATTTCCGCATCGGGTTAATATGCCGTCCTGCAGCGATCAGGAGAAGAGCGGAACAGCCCAGCTGTACCAGAATCGACAGTTCTACCATATGCTCCACCCCAAAAGAATGGCTGTAATCTCCAAAATAATCACACAGCCGTACCAGTCCGTAGGCGTTGGTTGTCTGCTGTCCGATCAGTCCATACAGCGTGACTGCCGGATTAAAATACAGAAGATAAACCAGCCCGCCAAGCCGGATGCCTGTAAAGCCTTCCTGGTACATTCCCCGCATCTGCTGAATATAGCCGGTTCCAAACAGGATACCCATCGTTCCGAACACCAGAAGTACCACTGTCACATAACTTAAAATCACCGCAACCGTAGTTTTGCGTATGATCGCCGAATAAAAGATAGCGATACTTCCTATAAATATACCGGTGATGACAAGATTCAGGATCAGCTGAAACAGATTTACCAGAGTAATTCCTCCATAGATCAGCACCAGTCCTATTACAGGAAGTGTTGAAAAGGAAATAAGGAAAATCAGGCAGAGAGAAGATTCCAGTTTTCCCAGAATAATTTTCCAGGGACTCAGATGGGTGGTGAGAAGCAGATCCAGGGTCTTTCTCTCACGTTCCCCCGCAATGGCACCTCCTGCCAGTCCCGGGATCAGTATACAGATGGCAAGGAACAGACCATATCCCATCAGGACATAACACTGGATCGGAAAACGGTACTGCAGGATCGTCATATAATTTTCTCTTCCGCTCAATCCCATCTGTGCGATCAGGGCAAACAATGCCAGAACCAGATTCACACCAAGAATAATCCAGGCACATTTCATATTTCTTGTGTAACGTTTCATTTCATTTTCCAGAACCGGATTCTTCCTCATACTGTTGTTCCTCCCTGTGCCAGATCTGTAAGATGGAAAAATACAGATTCCAGATTATTATGTTCTCTGCGGAAAGAAGTTACCAGCACCTTCTGCTCCACCAGTTGTCTCAAAAGCTGTGCCTCTTCTTCCCTGCTTCCGGTAAAAAGAATGGAAATCATATTTTTATCGATTGCTATTCTGGATACCAGCGGGTGCCGGTTCAGCAGATGAACGGCAGTCTCCAGATTCTGATATACCTCGATCAGGATCGGATTGGAACTGTCGATAGAGGTCATGATTTCATCGATGGGACCTTCCAGTACCATTTTCCCCTGATGGATAACTCCGATATTGCTGCACATATCTGCCAGATCAGACAGAATATGCGAACTGATCAGCACCGTATATCCCTCTTCACACAGACTCCGCAAGACTTCTTTAAAGATCCTCCTTGCACCCGGATCCAGTCCGGATGCCGGCTCGTCCATCACCAGAAGCTGTGGCCGGTGAATCATGGCACGGGCAAGACAGAGTCTTTGCTGCATTCCTCTGGATAATTCATCTACCATACGTTCTTCAATATGAAACAGCTGTACCCTTTCCAGTACCTCCGAAGCCCTTAAGCGCCCTTCTTTTTCATCGATCCCATAGGCAGCCGAATAAAATTCCAGATATTCCATTACCGTCAGATTATCATAAACACCGAAAAAATCCGGCACATAGCCAATCTTGCTTTTTAAGACGCGAGTCTCCTTTTCTGCCCGGATACCATCGATCCAGACTTTCCCTGAAGTCGGCCGCAGTAATCCGGATATGATTCGGATCGTGGTCGTTTTTCCGGCACCGTTTGGTCCTACAAACCCATACAGCTGTCCATGCCCGATTTCCATATTCAGTCCGTCCAACGCCGTTACGTGAGGATATCTTCTGGTCAGACTTTCAATCTTAAGCATCCGGATTCACCACCTTTCCTGTGATCTGCAGACAGGGAAGTGTACAGTTTTTATTTGTAACATCCATATCGTCCGCCACCTGATAACGAACCCGCAATGTCCCCTCTGCCGACAGATATTTTTCCAGTTCCGTCCCGTCAAACAATTTTTCCCATTTTGAAATCGTCTCATATTCTCCACTGGACCAGCAATAAAAAGCAACCTGCCCACGAAATGGTTCAAAATATTTCGGATCATCATATTCCGGTTTAAAGAATTTTATCTCTGTAATTTCTCCCAGTCCGGAAAGATCATAGTTAAGGACTGCATCCTGTCCGTACATCAGATTCGTTCCCGCGGTCGCGCTTCCACTTTCCACAGAAGCCAGCACTTCTGCGTTGGGACAGAATATGGTTCCCTCTTCCTTTTGCCAGCTGATATCCACCGGCATATAAAACTGTGAGATTCCGTCTACTTCATAACCGGAATTCATCTCAAAAGAAGTATCACTGTTGGAAATCGTTCCGAGGAGGCAGACGCCTTCCGTTTCTTTTCTCTGTGCATCCCATACCTGTTCCATCACGGCGTTCACCGCATAATCCGGATACTCTGCATCTTTCAGATCCAGATATTTTCTCAGAATCTTTTCCAGACCTCCATTTCCATAGGAATGGATTTTTTCGGAAAAAGTACCTTCTTCTCCCGGTTCCAAATCTCCCAGAAATACGATACGGTTCGTGAGTACAAGAATCGCATTCTCGATTCTGTATCCTGTAGGGTTCTTCCATCTGCCTTCGATATGCTCATTGTCCCCGGATGCATGGATCTGTATTTCTTCTTCCGGTGATACCGCATGATCCCGGTTCAAAAAAAATGCATTGCCTGCAAACACCGGCAACCTGCTGAATGTCAGTTTGTAGCAGTCTTCTTTTTCGTAGATTTCCACTTTATCCGTGATATCTGTATTGACCTCTTCTACACTGTATCCGCTTTCTGAAGACATTGTCAGATGATAACTTTTATCCAGATAGAGCTGATATGTACTGTTATATGGTGCCTGTACACCCAGCTGCATCGTTTCTCCCCAGATATGATCCTGCTGGGTATACATCCGTTTCATGGTAAGTACCGGAGCAGTCAGTCTGGTGCCTGTCCCCATCACTGCCATAATACCAAGGAAAAGAACGGAAAGCAGTGTAACTCCTGACCAGAAATATTTTCTTTTTCCCTGTCTTTTCAGGATCAGGTACAGTCCCGGTCCTGCCACACAGGCATAAAAAAGAATCAGTATAAAATATTTGATCAGACTGGGGCGTTTTCGTACCGGAATCTGACTGGTGTCATAGCCGGTAGATACAACATAGCCCCATTTTTCACTGATCCTGTCAAAAAATGTTGGTCGTGTTTCTCCATTCAGAAAATCCTGAAATATTTCAAAAAAATCCTGCCCGGCTTCAGCGGTAAGCAGGATACCCCCTTCCTGCTGCCATCGATGGAGTGTCACCCACTGTTCTCCGGAAATCGCAGCCTCCGATTTGATCAGCAGTGCATCCAGTTGACCCAGATCTTTCCAGCTGTCCGGAATCTCCGATGCATCCATCTGATAAACAGACACAAAAATATCTCCCATGCCTTCGGTAGTATCCGCAGAAATCTGTATCCCGTCAAGCTGTTGCACATCTTCCGGCTGTGCTCCTATAACTCCGATCAGTGCAATGTTTTGGTTTGCAGAAAAGTTCTTACTCAGTGATTCTGTCTGTACTGTTCGGGATCCATCTTTCAGATACGCCTGTACGGTACCGTTGGCCCATGGAAATGTCAGATAAAACGTTTCCTGCCGTGTTTCCCCTGCAGCGAGTGCTATATTTTTCTTCCATACGCACACTTTGCTTCTGGTATAGTCCATATCATTGCCGATCATCGTCAGGCTCTCTCCCAGATCAGATTCCTGACTTCCGGCAACCGGCACTTCCATCTCCAGCTGTCCTTCAAACGCTTCCCCATGATTTGTCAGTGTTGCCGTAACCGGCAGGCAGGCATCGCTATTTCCCTCCTTGCCGTTAAATCCCCAGTTTAATGTTATCTCAATATCGTTCTCCGGCTCATCTTCTGCCCATACCATGCAGGGCAGCAGTAAGATCAGCAGTACCAGTACTATTCCCCGGATATATTTTCTCATGTCTGTCTCTCCTTTGTCTGTTGCAACGGAAGCCATACAGAAAATACCGTTCCGTCAAGATCACTTTTCACCTGTACATCTCCGCCGTGAAGCACTGCGATCTGATGAACGATGGCCAGTCCAAGACCGGTTCCTCCCGTATTCTGTGAACGCGACTGCTCCACCCGGTAAAACTTCTGAAATAATTTTTCCAGATCTTCTTTCGGAATCACATATCCATAGTTGATCACCTGCACCAGAACATGTTCCTGTACCACTTTTGCTTCCACACGGATGATTTTTCCGTCTTTTCCATATTTGACCGCGTTATTCAGAAGATTTTCAAAAAGGCGTGCCAGCAGATTGCCGTCCCCCTCCAGGGGGATTCCATGTTCCGCGCAGCTGAACTGTGCTTCCAGACCGTTCTTTTCAAAACTTGGCCACGCTTCATCCAACAACTGCTCCAGTAGTTTCTGCAGATCCAGCTGTTCCAGATGCAGGCTCATCTCTTTATGTTCCATCTTTACAAATCCAAACAGTTCATTCGTCAGTTGTTCCAGATGAATGGCTTTCCGATAGGCAATATCCAAATACTGCTGCCGCACCTGTTCATCCAGGTCCGGTTTATTTCTTACCCAATCCAGATAACCGATCACCGAAGTCAAGGGTGTCCGAAGGTCGTGCGCCACACTGGTTACCAGATCGTTCTTGGTCCGTTCCGCTTCCCGTTCCCGTTCCATCAGATCTTTGACATGTCGCTCCATCTGGTTCATATACCGGGCGATCTCACCGAATTCATCCAGATTCTCTACCGGGATTTCCTGATTCAGATCCCCGTTTGCAATATCCCGCATCGCACGCTCCAGCATTCGCACATAACTCATGTATTTGTGGATCAGCGTGTAAAAAGTAAGAAGAAAGGTCAGTGCTCCGCAGACCGCAAGGATCAGCAGGCGATAATTCGGATACAGCCCGTCCGGTCCCAGCATGGCACTGCGATATCCCATGTAGCGCAGCGTTCCCGCCACCTTATAGATCAGAAATGCCATGATAACTTCCATGATACCGGTAACCGCCAGACTGATGATCGTATACCAGGCAATCCTTCCCTCAAATGTTCGAATAAATCTACTGCTCAATTTTATATCCTACCCCCCAGACTGTAGTGATGATCTTGTCGGTTCGGGTGTCGTCTTTCATCTTTCCGCGAAGCCGACGGATATGTACCATGACGGTATTGTTCGCCTCATAGACCTTCTCGTTCCATACCTTTTCAAAAATCTCATCGGTGCTGAACACCCGTCCCGGATGAGAAGCCAACAGATACAAAATGTCAAATTCGATCGGAGTCAGCTTGACACTCTCTCCATCCACAAACACCTGATGTGTCTCTTTGATAATCGTTACATGATTCAGTCGGATCGTGCTGTCCTCCTCCTCCTTCTTCTCATTCGCCGGATTCAGATCCCGGTAACGCCGAAGCTGAGATTTCACCCGCGCCATCAGTTCCAGCGGATTAAACGGTTTCGTCACATAATCATCCGCCCCGGTCGTAAGTCCCACGATCTTATCTAACTCCTGTGTCTTGGCACTTACCATAATAATCGGCACATTGTGCTTCTCCCGAATCCTCCGGCACATCTCCAACCCGTCCATCTTCGGCATCATAATATCCAAAAGCACCAGATCAATCTTCTCCCGCTCCATAATCGCAAGCCCTTCCAGCGCATCCGAACTCTTCACCACCTGATACCCGTCACTGATCAGATACAACTCCAACAGATCCGCAATCTCCTGTTCATCATCCACAACTAAAATTCTAGTCTCTTTCATCTCCCATATTCTCCATATCCCATTATGTATTTCTCAGAATGTTACCCATCCCTGCCTCACAGAATCCTCTCTGCCAAACAGAACAGTCACTTCCAAATATTTTTTCGTACTCCACCGGGCACCCCGCCCACCTGTTCCCCTACAGTGTACCACCATTTCCCCACCAAAGTCCTTACCAAAAACTTAAAATCTCACGACCCCTTCTCTAACAGAACCATCAAACTCGTCCCCACCGGCAAGCCCCCGAAAAGAAGCCACAACTCTCCGTCCCCATTGGTTTCCGCCAACAAACAGTTCTCTGCTAACAAACAGCGGCTGAACTGGGATTCCTTGGGTGAACAACACTTTGTGGGCGGTTAATGGCTAGTTCAAAGTTGCCCTGCCCACGTTGTTCACCCAAGGAATCCCAGTTCAGCCGCGTCCCTTAGCCGAAACCTATATTTTATTTACTCATTTTCCGTCTTGCCACAAAGATAATCAATAAACTGCTGCGCCGTCCGACCCGACAGCCCCCCATGCTGCAACTCCCACTTATTCGCCTCAAGCAAAAGCTCCTCCTCCGGCATCTCCACATGGTGTCTCTCAGCCAGCGTCTTCACGATATTCTGGAACTGTTTCTTATCCGGTGCGCAGAAGAAAATAGACACGCCAAAACGTGCAACCAGCGACAGCTTCTCCTGTACGGTATCGGATGCATGCAGATCATCTCTTCTCTCCTCTTTATCCGAGAATTTCTCTCTAACCAGATGTCTGCGGTTCGAAGTCGCATAGATCAGGATATTATCCGGTTTCTTCTCCAGACCACCCTCGATTACAGCTTTCAGATATTTGTACTCGATCTCAAACTCTTCAAAAGACAGATCGTCCATATAAATAATAAACTTGTAATTCCGGTTCTTCACCTGTGCGATAATGTCGTTCAGATCCTTGAACTGATGTTTATACGCCTCGATGATACGAAGTCCCTGATCATAATACTGATTCAGGATACCTTTGATACTGGAAGATTTACCGGTACCTGCATCACCGAACAGCAGACAGTTGTTTGCCGGACGTCCCTGTACGAAAGCCTCTGTATTGTCGATCAGTTTCTTCTTCGCGATCTCATATCCAACCAGATCATCCAGATGCACATGTGCGATGTTCGTGATCGGTACGATCCGGGCAGGAGTCACGGTTCCATCGATACGGAATGCCTTGTGAAGACCCAGTTTACCAACACCGAATTCCTTATAAAACTGTACCATATCATCCATGAACTCTTTTGTGGACTCTGCCTTTGCCAGTTTTTCTGCCAGTGTGCAGATCCGGTCGCGGATGCGTTTGTTAAAGAACTTGCTGCCCTCGTTGATATTCTGATAATTGGTGATCAGGCTGCTGTCCACGGATGGATAAATCTTTTCCAGTTCTTTCAGATCAAAATCATACAGCTGTTTAAAGATCTCAAAATCATGCATTGCAAACGCATTAATAGTGCCTTCCACCGGTCCGACGATCTCGCAGGCGGTACTGAATGCATTTTCATGATTGACCAGCAGATAGGTCAGATAATCATGCCACAGATTTCCCGCAAATCCATAGGTTCCTGCCATCTCCACCAGCTGATGAATACACGCAAAATACTCCCCGTCCTTTCCGTAGAGTACCTTCGGGTGGGAAATATCTTCCATCAGCATGGTCATTTTTTCCAATAATTCACCCTGTTCAAAATCACGATATAAAATGCATTCTCTTATTCCTGTCATTTTTCTTACCTGTCTTTCTTACTTATTTATAGCATCCTGATACCGGATTGTTCCGAACTTGGAACCCTGGTATCATATTAATAATTTCCAAGGATCCGCAGATTGTTTACCTCTCTGGAAATACCGTACAGCGCATTTTTCACACCGCTGTCACTTAAGTTTCCTTCAAAGTCAACAAAGAAACGATACTCCCATTTTTTCTCCGGGATCGGGCGGGATTCGATCTTTGTCATGTTCAGATCATTATAAATAAAATGGGACAGTGTGTTATACAGACTTCCGCTCTCATGAGGGATCTCAAAACATACACTGATTTTTCCTGCTTCTTCCTGATAGATTTCTTCTTTGGATACGATAATAAACCGGGTGGAATTCTGCTGGCTGGAGAATACATGCGGTTTTAAAATCTGTAATCCGAAGCACTGTGCCGCATATGGACTTGCAATCGCTGCCTGTGTCAGATCTCCGTCTTCTTTTACTTTTTTTGCTGCCATTGCGGTGTTCAGATATTTCTCCGCTTTCCATTCCGGATGCTCTTCCAGGAATTTTTTACACTGGGACAGTGCCTGCGGATGAGAATATACCGTCTTAATGTCTTCAAGTGTGGAATTTTTCAGTGCCATCAGCGCATGATCCACCTGAATGATCTGCTCGCCGACGATACTGTGATGATATTCCACCAGAAGATCATAGATATCTGCTACGATGCCCGCAGTAGAATTTTCGATCGGAAGTACGGCATAATCTGCATCGCCGTTTTTGATCGCTTCCATCGCATCCCGCCAGGTTTCCACATTATAGTTCTCGATAGACTCTCCGAAAAAGCTGTGCATCGCGGTAAAACTGTATGCTCCTTCCACACCCTGGAATACCACTTTTGCCTTCTGCATCGGCAGGGAAGACACTTTTCGGAACGGAATGTTTCCTGCTTTTCCGTGCTCAGCCAGGATACGGTACTGTAATTTACGGCTCATCGCCATCATCTGACGAAACAGTTCGTATACGCCGACCCGGTTAAAGGAGTTGGATGCATAGTGTTCCAGTGTCATCAGTTTTTCTTTTTCTCTCTTCGGATCCAGCACTTCTTTGTTGTTGGAAATCTTATATTCCGCCACATCTGCACTCAGCTGCATCCGTTTCTCGAAAAGTTCTACGATTTCTTTGTCAATGATATCAATCTGATCTCTGATCTCGAGTAAATCCAATGTTTTATTATCCATACTTTCTTTTTCCTATCCCATTTTTTCGCTTAATTTTGTCAGATCGCCGATAAAAGACAGCGAACCAAAAGCCACGATCACATCTTCTTTTTTCGCCAGTTCTTCCCCCAGCTGCAGGGCTTCCTCCAAAGAGCCGGCTACGTGAACATGTTCCGGTGACTGATATTTTTTCAGAACTTCTCCCAGTTCCTCCGCCGGAAGTGCCCGCGGGTTGTCCGGCGTTTCCATCGCAACGATTTCCTTTGCCATCGGCGCCATTCGTTTTGCGATCGCGTCGTACTGTTTATCCCGAAAAACACCCATCAGAAAGACAAACTCCCGATCCGGAAAATACATCCGCAAAGACTCCTGCAGTTTTTTCGCCGCATCCGGATTATGTGCGCCATCCACCACCAGATACGGGTTCTTTCTCAGAATAGTAAATCTTCCATTCCACCGTGCTTTTTCCATTCCGTTTCGGATCTGTTCGAAAGAAATCCGATAGCCCGCATCCTGCAAAGCACGGATTCCCGCCAGCGCAAGCACTGCATTTTCCAGCTGGTGCGAACCTGCCAGATGAATCATATAGGTTTCTTCCCGGTAGGTAAATACCATATGATCAAGATCTGCCGTCAGAAGCTCTGCCTGTGTTTTCTCTCCCACATACAGCGGACATCCCTGCTCTTTACAGACCTGTTCGATGACATCCATCGCTTCTTTTTCCTGTCTGCAGGTAACAACCCGGCTGCCCGGTTTGATAATACCGGCTTTCTGCCCGGCGATCGCTCCCAGAGTATCCCCCAGATACTCCATATGATCCATACTGATCGATGTGATCACCGCCAGTTTTGTATTCCGGATCACATTCGTCGCATCGGTCTTTCCGCCCATGCCGCACTCCAGCAGGACAAAATCACATTGCTTTTCCTTATAATATAGAAAAGAAAGTGCCGTTTCAATCTCAAACGGAGACGGCAGAGGCTTCTGTTCCGCTTTCAGTTCCCCGATTGCTTTCACTACCGGATCCATCAGACGGCCAAATGCTTCTTCTGCGATATATCCTCCGTTGATCTGGATCCGTTCCCGGTATTCATACAGTGTCGGAGAGATAAATCTACCGATCCGGTACCCTGCTTCCTGAAGAACTGCTGCCAGATAAGCCCCCACGCTTCCTTTTCCATTCGTTCCGGCAATATGGAGAAACTGCAGATCATCCTGCGGATTTCCCAGTTTCTCCAGCAGACAGGTAATCGCCTCCAGACCCATCTCACCGCCGAACCGATGACTTTCATCTATATATGTTCTTGCTTTTATATAATCCATAAAATATGGAACCTCCTATTGCGAGTAAACTGTTGTTATTATAGTACAAACGACACCATTTGACAAGGAACAGTTGTTCCGTTATGGTTCCGACAAAATCCTTCATTTTTCTCTTGCAATCCAAAAGTATTTATTATATGATGTTAGGCAGAGTAAAAAATGATGGTACTCTGTATAGTTTTATGACATACAAGGAGGTATATGATGAGACATCTGATGAGTCCTCTGGATCTCTCCGTTGAGGAGCTTGAGCATCTGCTGGATCTGGCAAATGACATTGAACGAAACCCGGAAAAATACGCGCACGCCTGTGACGGTAAAAAAATTGCAACTTTGTTCTATGAACCAAGTACCCGTACCCGTCTCAGTTTCGAAGCTGCCATGATGAATCTTGGTGGAAAGGCTCTTGGTTTTTCTTCCGCTGATTCCAGTTCCGCATCAAAAGGCGAAAGCGTTTCTGATACCATTCGCGTTGTTTCCTGTTTTGCAGATATCTGTGCTATGCGTCATCCGAAAGAGGGTGCCCCACTGGTCGCTTCTTTAGTTTCCAAAATTCCCGTGATCAACGCCGGTGACGGTGGACATCAACATCCTACCCAGACATTAACTGATTTATTGACGATTCGTTCTCTGAAAGGACGACTGGATAATATTACGATCGGTCTTTGCGGCGATCTGAAGTTTGGACGTACCGTACACTCTCTGATCGAAGCTCTGGTTCGCTATCCGAATGTAAAATTCGTCCTGATCTCCCCGGAAGAACTCCGTATCCCGGACTATATCCGTGAAGATGTTCTGAGAGCCAGCGGTCATGAGTTTGAGGAAGTAACCCGTCTCGAAGACGCACTGCCAAAACTGGATGTTCTTTACATGACACGAGTACAGAAAGAACGTTTCTTCAACGAAGACGATTATGTCCGTATGAAAGACTTCTATATTCTGGACAAAGAGAAAATGAAACTCGCCGGACCGGATATGCTGGTTCTGCATCCACTGCCACGTGTCAATGAGATCTCCACTGAGATAGATTCTGACCCGCGAGCTGCATATTTTAAACAGGTACAGTACGGCGTCTATGTCCGTATGGCACTGATCCTGACGTTACTGGAGGTAAAAGTATGTTAAATGTAGGACGTATCGAAGAGGGATTTGTTCTGGACCACATCAAAGCCGGCAAATCCATGACAATTTATCATGATCTGAAACTGGACAAGCTGGACTGCTGTGTTGCCATCATCAAAAATGCCCGCAGCAATAAAATGGGCAAAAAAGATATCATCAAAGTAGAGTGTAACGTAGATATGCTGGATCTTGACATTCTCGGATTTATCGATCACAACATCACAGTGAACGTGATCCAGAACGGTAAGATCACTTCAAAGAAAGAACTGCATCTGCCTTCTCAGGTAGTCAACGTGATCCGTTGCAAAAACCCGCGTTGTATCACTTCGATTGAACAGGAACTGGATCAGGTATTTATCCTGACCGATCCGGAGAAAGAAGTATACCGCTGCAAATACTGTGAAGAAAAATACAGAGGACATCGTAATAAATAAAAGCGAGGAATGTTATGGCTGTGGAACATCCAAATACGGAACATACCACTGCACTTCGTATCTATTATTGCGGAAGGGAGCAATGTGCTCCCGGACATTTTTGGGGGCCGGCTATCCGCCCCCATTATTTACTCCACGTGATTTTGCACGGAAAGGGGACCTTTTTGTATCACGGAAAAGAATATGCCCTTTCTTCCGGAGATGCCTTTCTGATCGAACCGATGCAGACACATTATTATCAGGCAGATAAAGAGGATCCCTGGGAATATGCCTGGGTTGGATTTGACGGAAATTGTGTGGAAAAGATACTGAATACAACTGTCCTTCGCTCTTCACCGGTCTTTTACAGTCCATCGGATCTGTGCTGTCAGCCTATGCTCCAGCTGAATACCCTGTTTTTTTCCCCGGAGAAGAATCCTCTGGCACTCGCTTCTGCATTCTTACAGCTGTTTTCCTGTATGACCCGGCCGGAAAGCGGCGGGCGAAGCGATCATAACGAACAGTATTATCAGCGGGCACTTGAATATATCACCAACAATTATTCCTACAATCTCCGGATTCAGGATATTGCGGATTATATAGGTGTGGACAGAACGTATCTGTATAAGATCTTCATGCGGGAGGCACAGATTTCTCCCAAACAATATCTTCTCCAGTACCGGATCCGCGCGGCGGCAAAACTGTTGCAGACACAGGATTATACCGTGACAGAAATTGCCTATTCCTGTGGATTCCATGATTCTGCTGCTTTCTGTTATCACTTCCGACAGCAGATTGGTATGACACCCCGACAGTACCGGGAAAAGATACGAAGTGGTACTTATTAAACTTAAAGAAGGAAGATATCGAGCCATCAGAATGATCGTGGTTTCGATATCTTCCTTCTTTTTATTTTATCTTTCTATTTTTCTTTCAAACCCATCCGGTTGATCTGTGTCGCAATGTAACCGGCGCCGTAACCGTTGTCGATATTTACGGTTGCGATTCCGTTCGCGCACGAATTAATCATTGTAAGCAGTGCGGAGATTCCGTTCATGCTGGCGCCATAGCCAACCGAGGTAGGAACAGCGATCACCGGTTTATTCACCAGACCGCCCAGTACACTTGCCAGCGCACCTTCCATACCTGCCACTGCGATCACACAGTTCGCATCCTGGATCGCATCCAGTCTGGCAAAGAGACGGTGGATCCCTGCCACACCGACATCATAAATCCGCTCTACTTTTGACCCGAAATATTCTGCCGTCTGTGCAGCCTCTTCCGCTACCGGGATATCCGCCGTTCCTGCTGTACACACAGCGATCAGACCAACACCCTCTTTCTTTTCTTTTTTCTCTATTTTCAGAATATGTGAAATCGGATCGTACTGAATCTCCGGATAGATTTCTTTCAACATCTCATACTGCTGCTCGGAAGCCCGGGTTCCAAATACCTCTCCGTTTGCTTCATACAGCCGCTTTACGATCGGCACCAGATGTGCATCTGCCTTTCCGCTGCAGAAAATCACTTCCGGAAATCCGGAGCGGATCTGCCGGTGCATATCCAGCTTTGCATACCCCATCTCGTCAAACGGAGCCTTCCGAAAATAATGCTCCGCTTCCTCGATAGAAATCTCACCCTGTTTTACTTTTTCCAATACTTCTCTTGTATCCATCTCTTTGTTCACCCTGTTCTTTTCTGTCTGCTGCCTTCCCGTTCGTTCAGGCAAACACCAGTTTCATAACCTGCTCCACCGTCTCTACCGGGACAATTTCCAGTTTTTCTTTCACTTCTTCTGCTACTTCTTCCAAATCCCGTTCATTTTCCGCCGGAATCAATACTTTTTTGATGCCTGCCCGCTGTGCTGCCATCAATTTCTCCGGCAGACCGCCGATCGGCATCACACCGCCACGCAGGGATACCTCACCGGTCATGGCGTATTCCGGGTTGATCGGTGTGTCCGTTACCAGGGAAGTCAGCGCTGTCACCAGTGTAATACCGGCGGAAGGACCATCTTTCGGAACCGCACCGGACGGCACATGGATATGCAGATCATTTTCTTTAAATAAATCCGCTTTGTCCGGGTAGCGTTTTTTCACCAGTGTGATCGCGATCTGTGCCGATTCTTTCATCACATCTCCCAGCTGTCCGGTGATGATGATCTTGCCGGATCCTTTCGTGAAGGAAGTCTCAATAAACAGGATCTCACCGCCTGCGCTGGTCCATGCCAAGCCGGTCATCACACCCGGCTGCGGATGTTTCAGGATCGTATCGTGAATGATTCCCTGTCCTAAAAACTCCTGCACCCGTTTTTCATTGACGGTAATACTCTTTTGTTCTCCTTTTACCAGTTTCACTGCCGCATGCCGGCAAAGAACATCGATCTGTTTCTTTAAACCACGCACACCGGACTCTGCGGTATATTCTGCAATGACTTTTTCCAGCGCTCCATCGGTAACTTTCAGATTCTGCGCCTTGATTCCCATCGCTTTCATCGCCTTCGGAAGCAGGTGTTTTCTCGCAATATGAAACTTCTCCACCGGTGTATACCCCGGGAACTGGATCACTTCCATACGGTTCAATAATGGTTCCGGAATCGTATCCGTACTGTTTGCCGTACATACGAAAAATACATTCGACAGATCATACGGTACATTCATATAATGGTCGGTAAAGCTGTAGTTCTGTTCCGGATCCAGCACTTCCAGAAGAGCACTCGCCGGATCTCCGCCGTAATCTTTCGCCAGCTTGTCCACCTCATCGAGTACCATAACCGGATTCTGTGCTTTGCTCCGTTTCATGCCTTCCATGATCCGGCCAGGCATCGCTCCCACATACGTTCTTCTGTGTCCACGGATCTCTGCCTCGTCCCGGATACCACCAAGACTGATTCTCACATATTCACGGTGCAGCGCTTTCGCAATGCTCTGTCCGATACTGGTCTTACCGGTACCAGGCGCACCCACGAACAGCAGGATCGAGCCGGACTGTTTTTTATTCAGTGCCATTACCGCAAGCTGCTGGATGATACGGTCTTTTACTTTTTTCAGACCATAGTGATCTTCGTCCAGAATCTCTTCTGCTTCCTGCAGATTAATCTCGGTCTGTTCCTCTGTCTTCCAGGAAAGGGAAGTCACAAAATCCAGATAATCGTACAGCATACCGTATTCGTGGCTGTCTTTTCCTTCCTGTTTCATTCGATTCAGAACTTTCTCCGCCTCTTTTCGGGCTTCCTCGTTCATACCGGACTGTGCGATCTTCGTCTCAAACTTCCGCACATCCGAGATATTTTCCGGATGCATCTCATCGAGCTGTTGCTGCAACAGTTCGATCTGTTTTTTAATGGCAGATTCCCGGTACACCTGTTCATGAATCTCTTTCTGGGCTTCCTCGGCTTCTTCTCCCACCTGGAAGACCTCCATAAATTCATAAACAGCTTCCTCAATCTTTTTGCACCGTTCTCTCTTCGAATCTGTCTCTATGATACCATATTTTTCTTCCCATGTGATATTAAAATAAGATGAAAGCGCACATCCGATCTCTTCCACATTCTTCCAATGCAGAATCACGCCACGCGCCCAGACGCCCCACGGAAATCCTTTGATAAACCGAAGAATATCCTGTTTCATTTTCTCAAACAGAGCCTTCTCCTCTTCCTTCGGGAAATCGTCCACATCCGGAAGGATCGAAGCATCCGCCGTGATCACGCCGTCTTTCTCCAGCTCGATGTCAGAGATCTGTACACGCTCTCTCACTTTCACGCGCACATTTCCCTCGTCATCCACGCTGTCGATCGCGCCGATCACACCGATCGGATAAAAATCATCCGGTGTCATCTGTTCCTTCTCTTCTTTTTCCATTACAAATAATATATCTTCTCCAACAGACTCTGCAGTTATCTCTCCACTGGGAAACACATCTTTTTTAAAGAAAAATGTCACACCTGGCAGTAACAACAGGTCAGAAATGGGCAATGTAATCATGATGTTTCCTCCTTGTTCTTCTTTTGTTAGCACTCATTCTTTACGAGTGCTGATTTTCATATTTTATTCTATCACGTTCTGTTGAAAATGCAAGTAAAATTCGTGAAAACCTTTCAAACTGCTATGTTATATAAACTCACATGCAGGCATGGATTTTGGTTCATTGTTCACGCAAAAAAAGAAAAGCAACCAAAACTCTAGATTCTGATCACTTTTCTTTTTTATCACAATATATATCATCTGGTCATTACATGAATCCTTCTGACGATACATCTACTGTGTTTCTACCTATTATAATATTACCTGCTGAACCGTTAGATACTTTCAAAGTACCTGTATCACAATCAGGTAAACCGGCGAATCGCAAGAATGGTCTTGCAGTTTGCGCTTCTGTCATGGGTAATTCCCCATTTACTTCCTTTTGCTTCCACGATTCCACCGTTACCGTCGTAGATTGCTACATGTCCGGAATAGCAGATGACATCACCTGCTTTTGCTTCGGACAGACTAGATACTGCCCTTCCAAGACTTCTCCATCCTGCGGATGTTGTATATCCACCACTGTATGCTCCGGTATTTTTCAGAACCTGATATACAAAGTGAGAACAGTCAATACCATTGGTCAGAGAATTTCCACCCCATACATATGGGTTGCCAACAAACTGATCGGCATAAGCTACGATAGCACTTCCGGATACTCCGCTGCTGCTTGTGGAACTGCTGGTGCTGCTGGAACTTGCTGTACTGTTACTGCTGTTTGAACTGCTGGTTGTACTGTTACTACTGCTTGAACTGCTGTTACTTGTTGTACTGTTATTTCTGTTGGAGCTGCTATTACTGTTGCCGGAACTGCTCTGTGAAGTTGAACTGCTGCTGGAAGAAGAACTTGCTGCGCTTGCTGCTGCCTGCTGACGGGCTGCTTCTTCTGCTGCCGCCTGCTGTCTTGCCGCTTCTTCCGCTGCTGCCTGACGGGCTGCCTCTTCTTCTGCCTGACGTTTTTCTTCTGCGATCTGATCCAGCTGTGCCTGCTGCTGGCTGATCAGGTTACTGATCTCAGCGGCCTGCTGCTGTGCCGTTGCAATCTGTGCTTCATAATCACTGCTGGTCGCTTTCTTCGCATCCATCTGCGCCTGTAAGTCTGACTGCTGACTCTGCAGATCTGCCTGCTGGCTTTCCAGAGATGCTTCCTGTGTCTCCAGATCGCTCTTCTGGGTTTCCAGATCTGCTTTCTGATTTTCCAGATCTGTCTTCAGATCAGACACCTGCTGTACTACTTCTTTAAAAGCTTCCAGCTGTTTTCTGTCATAGTCATGCATGCTCTGTGCATATTCCACTTTATTCAGAAGAGATGTGATACTGTCCGCACCGCTCAGCATATTCAGCCATGCTTCATTGCCACCGTTTTCATATATGTACTGGATACGTTTCTTCATATCCGCATACTGCTTGTCGCGATCTGCTTCCGCAGCCTCCAGCTGACTGGTGGTTGTCTCGATCTCTCCCTCTTTTTCTGTAATATCTGCTTCTTTTTGTGCAATTCCATCTTCTGTACTTGCAATGTCTGTCTTGGTAGCATCAATCTGGATCATCAGGTCTACCATATCTGCATCCATAGCATTGATTTCTGACTGGATCTGCTGCTGCTGTTCAGACAGAGATGCGATTGTCTCATTCGTCTGACTTAACTGGCTCTCTGCCTGCGCCTTCTGCTGTTTGATATCGGATTCCGTATCCGCAAAAACGGCAAATGACTGAGATACCATCATTACAAGTCCCAAAAACGCACATACTACTCTTTTTTTCATGTAAAACCTCTCTTTTTGTTGCCCTTGTTACTTTGTTTTTAATGACTTTGTAACAATTTCGTTACTTTTTACATACTAACACGTTCCCCCTGTAAATGCAAGAAGTATGTCTCAGAATTCGCAAAATGTTCACAGACTTTTCACATTTTCAGTGGATTTTGTTGATTTTTTCCTGGAATCTTCCGGTGTATCGCACTGCATATTTTTTCTTTTCCACATGCAAAAAGAGAACCGATCTTTTCTCTTCGGTTCTCTTTTTTAGAAAATTCCCTTTATTTACAGGCTTTTTTGCACTTAATCAATCAGATTCTGCATACTCTTCAGTCCGATAACCAGAGTAGAAGTGTTATGCAGCAGTGCAGATGTCGTCGGCTGGATCATACCGGTTACACCAAGTGCGATCAGTCCGGCATTGACCAAAATGATCGAACGGTAGTTCTTATGAATCCGTTTCATCAGTCCGTTACTGATTGCTTTTAATGTAACAATTTCGTAAAGATTATCTGCACCAATTGTCACATCTGCGATCTCACGGGCAATCTCCGCACCGTCACTGATTGCGATTCCGACATCTGCGGCAGACAGCGCCGGTGAATCATTGATACCGTCACCGATCATGATGACTTTTCGTCCCGCTGCTTTTTCACGCTCTACAAATCCGGCTTTATCTTCCGGCAATACCTCAGAGTAATACTCATCAACACCGATCTGTGCTGCTACTGCTTTTGCAGTACGCTCACTGTCACCGGTCATCATAACTACTTTGCTGATACCGGTACGTTTCAGAGAATTGATCACTGCAGATGCTTCCGAGCGAATCGGGTCATGAATGCAGATAACCGCAGCCAGTTCCCCTTCAATTGCCAGATACAGATGAGAATATTCTTCCGGCAGTGCCGCGAATTTTTCTTCCATACCTTCCGGGATCACACAGTGTTCATCTTCAAAGACAAAATGAGCACTACCGATGATTACTTTATGTCCATTGATCGTTGTGGAAATTCCATGTGCAACGATGTATTCTACTTTTGAATGCATCTCTTCATGGGAAATATTCCGTTTTTTGGCAGCATCAACAACAGCCTTTGCCATAGAATGAGGAAAATGCTCTTCCAGGCAGGCTGCAATACGAAGCAGATCTTCTTCGGAACGGTCGCAGAATGTTTCGATTTTTGCAACCGTCGGCTCTGCTTTTGTCAGTGTGCCTGTCTTATCAAATACAATGGTATCTGCCTCTGCAATTGCCTCCAGGAATTTGCCGCCTTTTACGGTAATATCATAAAGGCTTGCTTCACGGATTGCAGAAAGTACGCTGATCGGCATCGCCAGTTTCAGTGCACAGGAGAAATCTACCATCAGTACCGCCAGTGTCTTGGTAACATTGCGTGTGATCAGATAGGTCAGACCGGTACCTGCCAGTGTATATGGAACCAGACGGTCTGCCAGATGTTCTGCTTTTCCTTCTACGTTGGATTTCAGTTTTTCAGATTCTTCGATCATTGTAACGATCTTTTCAAACTTACTTCCGCCATTTACTTCTTTGACACAGATGGTCAGTTCGCCTTCTTCCACAACAGTTCCCGCATACGCATACTTCTGTGCATTTTTCTGTACCGGAACAGACTCACCCGTCAGGGATGCCTGATTTACCATTGCATCTCCGGCTGTTACCACGCCATCGAACGGAATGACATTACCCATATGGACAACAATCTCGTCTCCTGCCTGGATCTGATCTGCCGGAACCAGGATCTCCTGACCGTCTTTTACCATCCATACTTTGGATACATGCAGTGACATGCTTCTTGCCAGATCATCCACTGATTTTTTATGAGTCCACTCTTCAAGAATCTCACCGATTCCCAGAAGGAACATCGTGGAACCTGCGGTCTCAAAGTCACCGCGGAAGATCGATACGCCGATTGCTGTTGCATCCAGAACCGGAACTTCCAGTTTTCCTTTTGCAAGTGTCCGCACGCCATGCCACAGATATTTCACTGATTTGATCGCTGTGATCACAGAACGCACCGATACAGGAAGGAACATCTTGCTTCCCATACGCATGACCACTTTATTTACCAGTTTTTCCCAATATTCATTCTGTAGTTCACGACCGGAATTCTTCAGATATACTTCTGGCACTTTGGCAGTCTCATAGTGGAATGTCTTCAGTGCCCGGATCACTTCTTCACGGTCACCTACAAAATTAATCGTGGCATCCTGTGTTTTCTCCCGGACTTTTACGCCTGTTACCAGTTTCTGGCTGCTCAGATAATACAGTAACGTATCCGCCTGTTCAAATGTCATACGGTTCTGAAGAAGATGGACACGCATACGTCCTTTAATTTCATGTTTAATTATAAATTTCATAGAATAACACTGTCCTTGTGCAAGTTAATTATGCTTCTGTAAAGTCTTCTCCTTCAGTCTCTTCTGTTTCTTCAGCTGTTTCTGTTACTTCTTCATCTTCTACAACTGCTGCTTTTGCTTCACGCTCTTCGTTGATCTGCTGAGCTTCTGCGTAGATATCTTCTGCATTTTCCTGAACAGATGTTACAACTTTCATGACACAGGATTTTGCACGCAGAACAGCTGCAGTGCAGTTTGCATAGAATTTTTTCGCATCATCACTTGCCAGAATCTTGATTCCTGCTGTACCAAACAGTACACCACCTGCGAAAATACCAGTTTTTTTTGCGTCGAAATTTTTAAAAATGTTTGTCATAATATTATCTCCTTTGTGTTTATCAAATTTGTTTACCTACTATTATATCGGCCCGCGATAATTTCGCAAGAACTTTTTTCTAATTGAGATTTTTTCTCAAAAAGAAATCCCGAAGGGGCTAGGAAGCCTGTCCGGGATTATTCGTATACTTTACGATTCTTTTTCCAGTCATATAACCGCAGCTCTCCAGTCCACAGGTTAAGACCTGACGAAACTTTCTGTCGGAAAGCTGAAGTACCGTGCCATCATCCAGTTCCATTCTGCAATACGGAACACATTCCATCTCTTCATCATCAGCATTACCGGTAAACTTATACATGTTTTTCCGGCTGATCACTCCGATCTCTTCTAATGTATTCACCATGCGGTAAACGGTTGCGGCCCCGATACTGGGATCTTGTTTGCAGGCTTTGTAATAAATCTCCTTGCAACAAGAGCAGTCCTCATCCAGAATAATATCAAGGATGATGCGCCGCTGCCGGGTGATCCGGCAGCCACGCTCTCTTAATTTTGAAATTATGATACTCTTTGGCTCTTTCTGCAATTGATGTCAACACCTCCAAATAGTACCTTTAATGGCTGCAATGTCCTCCGCAATGTGAGCAGTCACCACCGCACTGCAGTGATTTTCCGTTCTTTTTGTCTTTAACCATGCTGCGGACGATCAATGCAACTACACCAACTAAAACCGCACCAACTACTACTGTTCCCATGCAAAGGTCTCCTTCCTTAATTATGCTACTTTCAGTGATTTGCTTTCTTTATAAGGTCTGAACAGCATGTACAGGAATGCAATCAGCAGCACAACCGCAACTACTGTCCACAGTCCGAATCCCCCACCTGTAAACAGGGTACCAAACTGATAGATACACAGAGATACGATATAAGCAAGACAACACTGATATCCGATAGCGAACCAGAACCATTTTGCATTATTCATCTCACGTTTGATAGCTCCCATTGCTGCGAAGCATGGTGCACATAACAGGTTGAATACCAGGAATCCGTAGGCAGCGATCGGAGTCATAACCTGTGCCAGGTTACCCCAGATCTCAGAACCATCTTCTGCAACTTCTGCAAAACCGAACAGCATACCGAAGGTAGCTACTACGTTTTCTTTTGCAATCAGACCGGTGATTGCAGCGACTGCCATCTTCCATCCTTCACCGGCTTTTGTCCAGCCCAGAGGAGCAAAGATCGGAGCGATCACGTTACCGATGGATGCCAGAATACTGTCATTTAACTGTTCTGCATCCAGCATACCGAATTTTCCGTCTACCCATCCGAAGCTCATCAGGAACCACAGAATGATGGTAGATAACAGGATGATGGTACCAGCTTTTTTAATAAATGACCAGCCACGTTCCCACATACTTCTCAGTACATTGCCAACGGTTGGCATATGGTAAGCCGGCAGCTCCATAACGAACGGAGCAGGTTCTCCGGAAAACATTTTTGTTTTCTTTAAGATAATACCGGAGCAGATGATAGCTGCAACACCTACGAAGTAAGCACTCCATGCTACCCATCCTGCATTATTAAAGAATGCACCTGCGATCAGGGCAATGATCGGCAGTTTTGCTCCACAAGGAACAAAGGTTGTTGTCATGATTGTCATCTTACGGTCTCTGTCGCTTTCGATGGTACGGGATGCCATGATACCAGGCACACCACAACCGGAACCGATCAGCATCGGGATGAAAGATTTTCCGGAAAGACCGAATTTACGGAAGATACGGTCCATGATGAATGCTACACGGGCCATGTATCCACAACCTTCCAGGAATGCCAGGAAGATAAACAGTACCAGCATCTGCGGTACGAAACCAAGTACCGCACCAACACCGGCTACGATACCGTCAAGGATCAGTCCCTGTAACCAGTCAGCACAGTTAACAGCTACCAGCGCTTTCTCAATTGCCGGAGGAATGATATCACCGAACAGAACATCGTTTGTCCAGTCTGTCAGGAATCCACCTACTGTTGTAATCGATACATAGTAAACAATAAACATAACAACTGCGAAGATCGGCAGTGCCAGCCAGCGGTTGGTCACAATACGGTCAATCTTATCGGATACGGTCATTCCGCCCTTCTGACCTTTTGTTACGCATTTTCCGATAATAGAGGAGATATATACATATCTTTCATTTGTGATAATACTTTCGGTATCATCATCGAATGCATCTTCCAGAGCTTTGATCTCAGCGGATACATCCGGAACAGATTTCATCTGTTCTTTGATCTTGTCGTCCTTCTCCAGAAGTTTGATTGCAAAGAATCTCTTCTGTGCTTCCGGGATATCCGTGCCAAGCATGGTTCCTACAGCTGTGATCGCATCTTCCACTTTACTGTCGAACTCATGTACCGGTGTAACTTCGTTCTTTCTCTCTGCAAGACTTATTGCTTTCTCAGCTGCTTTCTGGATTCCAGTACCTTTCAGTGCGGAGATTTCCACAACTTCGCATCCTAACAGTTTGCTCAGTTTGTCAGTATGTATCTTGTCACCTGCTTTTTCTACCAGGTCCATCATGTTGACAGCCATAACAACCGGAATACCCAGTTCCATGATCTGTGTGGACAGATACAGATTACGTTCGATGTTGGTACCATCTACGATGTTGATGATCGCATCTGGTCTTTCATTGATCAGATAGTTTCTGGCTACGACTTCTTCCAGAGTGTATGGAGACAGGGAATAGATACCCGGTAAGTCCATGATAGTCACATCTTTATGACCTTTTAACTTACCTTCTTTTTTCTCCACCGTTACGCCCGGCCAGTTACCTACAAACTGATTGGAACCGGTCAGCGCATTAAACAATGTTGTCTTACCGCAGTTAGGATTACCTGCTAATGCAATTTTAACTGACATTTTTTTGCTCCTTTTTCTTATTTGTTGAAATGTTGTTATACATTCCTACTAATTTTTGGTCTGCGCTATCTTTTATTAGCTTTCGCTAACGCACAGGCAAAAAAATTATTCAACCTCAATCATTTCGGCATCGGCTTTACGAAGAGATAATTCATACCCTCTTACGGTTACTTCCACCGGATCACCTAACGGTGCAACTTTGCGTACATATACACTTACGCCTTTGGTGATACCCATGTCCATGATTCTTCTTTTTACAGGGCCTTCACCATGCAATCTCTTTACTGTAACTGTCTGTCCAACAGCAATCTCTTTCAGAGTTTTCATAACATTCTCCCTCTTTCCTTGATAATCCGCCTGCTTATACCATGATGCGGTTTGCCATGTCTTTTCCGATTGCCACACGTGAATCTTTTACATTCACAATCAGGTTTCCTTCGATTTCAGACACGACCGTAACCTCTCCTCCAGTTACAAATCCAAGATTCTCAAGGAATTTTCTTGTTTCTTCTTTTCCGCCAACTTTTTTGATTGTGTTAGTTTCTCCTGGTTTTACCATAGATAACGGCATCATATCAACCTCTTTTCTTCAATGTGAACACAATGATTTTGTTCCTTACTGGGGTTAGTATATGCTAATAGTTATTAGATGTCAAGTACTAATTGGAAATTTTTTTCATTAATTGATTTCCGACAGGAAAATGCAGTTTACTCGGTTGTAATATTGTAATATTTGTGGTATACTTACATGTACTTAATGAGTAGCTGTCCGGTATTTGGAAGTTTCAGATAAGTTTTCTGGATAGTTGCTTTTATTATTTTGTATATCAACATTTGATCGGGTGGATCAGTTTTGATTTACTTATTTATAGTGGAATTGTACATGAAGGGGGTTTGTATTATGGCAAAAAATGAATCAGCAGAAAATTATCTGGAGACGATTCTGATACTGAGTAAAAAACTTCCAGTTGTTCGTTCCGTAGATATCGCCACTGAATTAGGTTATAAAAAATCCAGTGTAAGTGTGGCAATGAAGCACCTGAGAGAACATCAGCATATTACAGTCACCGATGCTGGATTCATATATCTTACTGAATCCGGGAGAGAGATTGCAGAGATGATCTACGAGCGGCACGAGCTGCTGTCTTCCTGGCTGATGCATCTGGGTGTACCGGAAGAGATTGCAACGGAAGATGCTTGTAAGATGGAGCATGTGATCAGTAAGGAGAGTTTTGAGGCTATTAAGAAGCATGTGGGTGTGCTGTCGTAAGTGCAAAGAGAGCGTTTCAAGTTTTGTGTAAACAGAAAAAACTGATATAAGATATGTCATTA
>OLPL01000017.1_pt1 | contig 135122 bp, 146 predicted proteins | sample 1673211 | NCBI WGS metagenome assembly OLPL01 (sample SAMEA3136766, study PRJEB25190) | human gut metagenome | reverse complement strand
CCCTGGATCTGATTTCAGGCGTTGGGTGTGGATCACTATTGCACCGTTCGTGACAGTACTGGCGGGGCGGCATAAACAGGAATAACGTCCGCTTGCTCTTTATTGCTTTCATCCGTTAAAGCCCAGAATAATTTCCCGGCCGGATGTTTGAAAATATAAGCAACTGGTTTTACTTCCAGCGATGCCAGCTCCAACTTGAACGCCTGAAGCTCAATGGCACTGTTGGTATCCAGTCCAAACGGTAATTCATCACGATTGGCTTCGTATTCAGCGATAGTTTGCTTCAGCCATTCTTTGGTTAGTTCAGCCATATCCCTAATTCCCCTTGATGCTGACTTTGACGCCAACCTTGCGAATCTCATCGGCGCATCTGTTCACGATACTCCGGTGAAACTCACAAAAAATTTTCGCCGACTGCGGCCCTAATGGGTGAACATCGTGCGCACGCGGCAGTACAACCTCCCGTGCTTCCAGTTCTGCAATGCGCTTCTCTGCGGCTTCCAGCTTCTCGCGCATATCGTCAACGTACTCGACCAGAGATCCGCCAGCAGGGATTTCGCACTCCTCGACCAGTTGGAAGTAGATATCAGCTGCGGCCCGTGTGTTGCTATGCCTAGCGTCGCCCATCTCACCTTCACGAAGAGCATCGCGTTCGGCGGTAAGATTGGCTATTTTGCTGTCTTTGCCTTCCAGCTCAACGCGCAGCTTCCCTACCGTTAGCGCAATATCCTCGTTCTCCTGGTCACGGCGTTTGATGTATTGCTGGTTTCTTTCCAGTTCATCCAGTAATGCCAGCACGGTAGCCGGATTGGCTGCGGCGATGAATTCAGCATTGGCCTGCTGTTCCATTTGGAAATCTTCATCGAAACCGCTTTCAGGATGCGCTCCTTCAATTCTGCAAATGGGAAGATATCCAACAACTTCACGATGAATTAGCGCATCATCACCATCAAATCGGCCCTCTCCATATTCGAGCGACCACTCGCCACACGTTGCTTTCTCTGCCTTTTCACGCAGTGCCTGGTAGTCAATCTTGTTCACTCTTCATCCTCCAAGTCGGCAACGGCGTCCATCACATCAGAACCGCGAATAACCTCAAAAGCACGGCAGGCCATTTGAAATACCAGTTGCTCTTGCGGGTGCGGAGACTCCCAATATTTGAAGCCTGGGCGATGCGTGTACCCCATCATTGAATAAAAATCACCAGCAAGCTTAATCGCGGCATCAACAAGCTCTCTGTTAGTCATTCTTTTTCCGCTCACTGGTTGCCTCCTTTGCTCGCTGATTCCACTCTGCTCTAACCTCTGAATAAAAAATCGCGCAGTCATTTCCAGGCGCTGCATATTTGCTACCAGATTGAGCGCGACACGTACCGCATCGAACGAAATAGAATCGACCGCCGGAGCCATATTCAGGGTGATCTGCTTCGCTGGCAACGTGCGCTGCGCCGCCACAGAATGGACATGGTAGTAGGTTGCTCATGAATGCACTCCCTCGTGAAGCTGTTCCGCACAATGCAGCAGGGCGTCAGTCGCCTCTTTCACCGTAACGCAGTCGCCATCGTCCAGCCCGGACACCGACGCGTGCTTAACGAACGCCGCGCAAAGGTCATCAAACGCCTTAGCCCGGACTTCAGCCAGGAAAGCATCGGTGGCTGGGGTGTCTGATTGCATAGACTTTGCGCGATAGTCATTCCACCCTCTTGCATACATGGGATTAACTTGCACTCCATCTTTTACGCAATATGCCTGACCTCCACGGTTGATAACCTTGATTTCGTCCATAGCGCCAGACTTCAGCCCCGCATTCTCCGCCGCCAGCGCTGAAAACTTCTCGTGTGCCAACTTAACAGCCGAATCAGCCTGCTTAATTGACTCAATCGCTTTCTGGTGGTCTTCGGACAGAGCCGAAATCTTGGCCTCCGCTTCAGCAAATTTACGCACCAGATATTCAGCGTTTGTTTCGTTAACCTTTAAATCTCGTGGGATGCATTTACCTTTCAGAAATCCATCCATCTCAATTAGTGACATTTGTTTCATTTCTTCCCACTCCGCAACATTGCATTCAGATATTTGTTTTGATTCACTGATGGAAAAGAATTTCTCTTAAGCAATTCCTCTCTCGATGGCATTGGCTTTACGCGTTGGCGAATAATCATTTCTGCAGGAAGAATGCCGGGGTTGTATGCAAGTCCTCTCATGGTAAATTCCTCAGTCATTACTGATGGCGCCATAGCGTGAGCGGTAATTACGCAGGCGCGGGTCGATATATTCAGGGAAGTGGGTATATGTGGCTTTGCGGAATGGTCGGATTGATGTCTGGTAAATTCGCTCGCGTTCTTCTTTCTCTGCAAGCCATATACAATGGCGAAATTCCTTTTCCTCTTTCGTTTCCTGCGGTAGAGACATTATCCGGTCGTAGTTTTTCCTGAATTTATCCAGCACCTCCGATACGGAATTGCCGGAACAGCGGCGCGGGTCATCCGCACCATACAGAGGCGCTGGCATAATTAAATCCTTATTTTTCTGAATCAGAATGGGATGGAATCGTCGTATACAGGAGTGTTCTGCTGGTTACTACTTTGCTGCTGCGGGCCATTTCCTGAAGCTGCAAATCCAATCTTTGCATTCAGTAATTCAAGAGTGATTGATTGACCATTTTGCCCCTGATAAACATCAACCCTGATGTTTTCTCCGGTAATTTCAACAATGCCACCTTCAACAAGAACACTACGGTAGTAATCCACTTGCGCTCCCGGCTTGGCAAATACAACGGCGCTGTAGTTTGTCCATTCTTTCTTTTTTGTCTGGCGATCGTAATACTGAACGCCAGCACGGATGTTGAATCCGATATTTTCCCCGGCCTGAAACTCTCTTGCGGGCTTGTTTAGTCTTACAGTAATCGAATGTGCCATTAAGCTGCCGCTCCTTCTAATTCGCCTCGTCTGATGTTGTAAACGTCCTGCGCTTTGTGCTGCTCCGGTGTGCCTTCGAGCATCTTCCACGCTTTGGCGAACGCCTGTTTAAGCTCTTCTACGGTGTTTTTCTGCATTGCTGCGTCAGTGAATGCTTTTAGAACCTGTTCAGATGTAGGTGATGGTTTTGATTGCTTTGCTGCTGCGTTCTGCTGATGTTTATGCTCGTCTGTATCTGCATCTTTCGCATCATCAATGCCGAACAAACCATTGAGGCAATACTTGCGTGCATAAGAGCTTGTAGCTCCCGTAACTTGTGCAGAATCCATTCCTTTCTTGCTTTCTTCCTCTCGTGCTAGTGCGGTTGCCGTATGACTGTTTTCGCCATCGGTAATAGTTGCCGTTGCTTTCACGTAATACCGATCACCAATCAACACAACTTCATCGCTGATTGATAAAAACAGGCCATTCAGTAGCGGCTTAACGCCTTCAAGAATGTCTTCGCAGCTTCTGTATTTATATTTACCGAATGAGTTGTACTGATTCTTTGGCGCGTTCAGATTCTCCTGAATAGCTGCCAGTCTTGCGTAAAATTCTTTGCTCATATGATTGTTCTCAGAATGGACATGGCCCAAGGAAATAACGCTGATTTAATACTTCAGTCTTTGCCGCATTTAAAAATACGCGAACACCTTCACGATCTCCCTTCTGGCGATACATTAACGCCTGCTGCGTGTACATGCGTCTCTGTAACTTGCTCTCCTTCACTGTGGTTGCAAGTGACATGAATATCTCCTTCGTTACCGATTAATTCTTTCATCTGACGAATGAATTCTTCGTCTGACCATGTATCCGCAATGCTCATTGCTTAACGACCTTAATCAGTTGAGTTACCTCAATGATGTCCTCGCATAAATCAGAGTACTGAAATGGGCCGCAGTTGTGAGAGTTAGTGCGTCGGGCGAAAGCCATTCTTCTAAGCTCTTTCAGGGCTTCTTCCAGTTCCTCGTAAGTTGGTTTTTTCATGGCTGTACCTTTTGATTCAGAAACTCAACAAGACGATCCAGCAAGCTCTTAACGCGAGGTTGTTTAAAGTCTGCTCCGGTTAAAATATTTTTTCGTGAATGCTGCACCGATAAAATCGGGTTGAAAGGGCGAACCGATGCCGCCCCTGCAATAGCGAACTGTTGCATAGGATGCTCCTTCTGTTTGATTGCATAACGAAAACGCCTCGAGTGAAGCGTTATTGGTATGCGGTAAAGCCGCACTTAGGCGGCTGATGTTTCTTCTTTCAGGCTTTCGAGATATTTACGTGGGTCGTCGTAACATTGGCATTCGCTGTACCAATCCACCCAGCGATCAGTAAGCCCCATCTCTGATAAATCTTCATCGGTAAGGCTCTCATCCCACATCTCAAGGCCGTTAGCATTGCAGTAATCAGGCTTGATGTTGTTGTCATACTGAAAGGCGTCATAATCAGCCAGTGCGTCCATCAGGCGAACACCCTCTTCAACACTTGCCACTTCTACAATGAACGGCTTCATAGGTACTTGCGGGATATGCCAGACACGTAATTTCATATATCCTCCGTCAAAAAAATTGCCCTCACACTGGAGGGCAAAGAAGATTTCCAATAATCAGAACAAGTCGGCTCCTGTTTAGTTACGAGCGACATTGCTCCGTGTATTCACTCGTTGGAATGAATACACAGTGCAGTGTTTATTCTGTTGTTTATGCCAAAAATAAAGGCCGACTATGCGGCCTAGTAGAATACCCAATTTTCTGTTTCTTGGTTGTGTCCAAAGTTATATTCAATATCTGGTGTTGATGTATCAATATTCTTCATCCCATCAACAAGAGTTGATACAACAGCCAAATCTTGTTTGATTCTCATTAAATGGTATTTCTTCCGGCGCAATAAACTCTCAATGGCAAGTTTCTTCGTTGGGAATGCAAAAGATCTTTCTGCATTTTTTGCTACTTTCTTAATTGCATATCTATTTCTCCTTTGTTTCCATTCCTGTAACCACTGATTTGGTGCTGGTTTAAAATTAACAATCCAATGCGCAGGAACCAACCATGCATAATGCTCTGTCTGATGAAAAGCTATATATTGAAGTGCTAATATTTTGATTCCATCTTCTTCAACTGTCGCCTGGAATCTCCAGAAAACAGGCATTCCATCATGTTCAGTTTCTGATTCAGGAAAAGGTACGCTCCATGATTTTGTCATATCTCACCTCAAATAAGTGGTTTGCTGCCTAATTTCATTTTCTGGCGACCAACACAAGTCATCTCGCCGTCAGTTGTTTTGATTTCCGGTAGCCTGCCGCGTAAATGGCTACGTTCGGAAGACAAGTTGAACCTTCATATTTTCTGGTCAACGTTGTCAGAGTTATCACTTCTGCTCTCATTGCTGGTTTGCGCTTGCATTGCAAGACCACTCGTGAAGGGGTTGGCCTGTGTAGCTTGTCGGAGCTGATCGCCTCCTGACTTTGCAGATTTGCACGACGAGCTCTACGGCGAGAAGCTGCGGTTCCTTTAAATTCTGTTTTTCTGGACATAGATTCCTCCCGAATAAACTTTGGCGATGCAATCTCGAAGCCCCTCCTGAGACGGTTGCTTCGGCATTGCATCCCACAGCTTATGTGGTTGGGTGATCTGGCTTTTCAGCCACGTAGTCGAGTGTTCGACGTTGTTTAAAGAGCCTGCCAGTCTGTTCCGTTTGGCTTCCAGCTTCCTGCTGATGGCTAAATAGTACGATGTGTACTTTACTGAGTCAATACAAAATGTTCTAAATATGGTTTAGTTTTTTATAACGCTTTGTATTTAATGGGTTTATATTTTGGAAAAAGAAAACCCGACGCTAAGGTCGGGTTATTGTTGTGTGTTTTAGAGTGGTGAGGCTGTTAACTAAATGTCTCTTCAGGCCACTGGCTGGCGATAACTTTCCCTACTACGGAACAGCTATCATTGCATGGAATCATTGGATATTGCGGGTTTAGTGGTTGTAGGAACACCTGACCGCTATCCCTGATCAGTTTCTTGAAGGTAAACTCGTCACCACCAAGTCTGGCTATGCAGAAATCACCTGGCTCAACAGCCTGCTCAGGGTCAACGAGAATTAACATCCCGTCAGGAAAGCTTGGCTTGGATCCTGTTGGCGCGGTCATGGAATTACCTTCAACTTCAAGCCAAAACGCACAATCACTGGCTTTTTTGGTTGTGCTGACCCATCTCTCCGCATCACCTTTGGTAAAGGTTCTAAGCTCAGGCGAGAACATACCGGCCTGAACATGAGAAAAAACAGGGTACTCATATTGTTTTTTAACGGGGGCAGATGAGTATTCGCCAACAGGTGAAAATGTACCGTCGTGGTTGAATGAGACGTTATCAATACCAAGGTATTTAAACACCACACCAATCTCGTCAAGAGATGGATGACGAGATCCGCGCAACCAGTGACCAATTCCACCCTGCGTCATACCAAGCTCTTCGGCTAACTTCTCTTGAGTTATGCCGAGCTCTTTCATTCTGGATCTAGCCAGTTCATACCATTTCATTTTCATACCCTTATTATTACGCTCTGTACTAAAATCATCCATGCACAAGATGTATTTTTTGTTTGCATTCTAAAAGTACATATCGTATTATTGCGTTATGGTTACTATGGAGGGCATATGAGCAACCTACGAAAATATCGAGAGTCACTGAATATCTCTCAAACAACACTTGCTAAGGCAGTTGGATGCACACAGGGAGCTATCGGACATTGGGAATCTGGTCGTCGCTTCCCAGACCTTAAAACATGCCGTGCTCTTGTTGCGTGCCTAAACAAGTTAGGCGCAAAAGTCAGTCTTGATGACGTGTTCCCGCCGGAACACAAAGCCGCTTAATAAGCGGATCCGCTCTTTGTAACAACGGACATTCGTCCTACGTCGCTGAAAAGCGAGTTCCAAGATATCTGACCAACTAAGGCCATATGCGTTTCCACGCATACCTTTCAACTAACTATTCACTACTGGAAATCTTAAGAAATGGAACAAACAAGTTACAGCAAACTATCACAGCGCGACGTTGATCGCGCAGAAACAGATTTACTCATCAACCTGTCAACGCTTACCCAGCGCGGTCTGGCAAAGATGATTGGCTGTCATGAATCGAAGATAAGCAGAACGGACTGGAGATTTATTGCTTCGGTCTTGTGTGCTTTCGGAATGGCATCAGACATCAGTCCGATTAGCAGGGCTTTTAAGTATGCGCTTGATGAAATCACAAAGAAAAAATCCCCGGTGGCCGCCGGGGACTCTAAGCAAATTGATATGCAATTCTGAGGGAATTACTGGATCAATCCACAGGAGTCATTATGACAAAACGTCGTAAGAAATACCAGGAAAAAGAAGAGATTCGACACCCTGATTCACCTGAGGGATTAGTGGTAGCCGCAGCAAATAACAGGGCGTTCGCAGAGCGCCTTGTTGGTGTTTACAGACTAGCCAAAGCAGGAGTGAAACATGGGCGTCGTTAAGTTAGCTGATTACAGGCCTCAACTGGAGGTCGTGGAGCATCGCGTGGCAGAACTCGAAGATGGCTACACTCGGACTGCAAACACACTGTTAGAAGCCGCCATGCTTTCTGGACTTACTCTACATCAGTTACTGATTGTTATGGCTGTGTGGCGCAAGACATACGGTTACAACAAAAAAATAGATTGGATCGGAAACGAACAGTTCGCTGAACTCACTGGCATGGCACCAACCAAATGCTCTACCGCCAAAAACGAGCTTATCAGAATGGGAGTTCTCATTCAGGTGGGGCGTCAAGTTGGTATGAATACAAACATTTCCGAGTGGAAAACGAAAGTTAACGGATTCGGTAAAACATTTACCAATTCGGTAAAACAAACCTTCACCAAATCGGTAAAAAGCAATTTACCGAATCAGTCAAACACAAAAGACAATATACAAAAGACAATAAATACAAATACCCCCTTACCCCCTAACGGGGGCGGCGATGGGCAGGTTAAACCTGAACGTCGCAAGGCAGAACGAATCGACTACGAATCCTTCCTGAACGCCTACAACACCGAAGTCGGTGACAGACTTCCACATGCTGTTGCGGTCAACGAGAAACGCAAACGCCGCCTGAAGAAAATCATCCCGCAACTGAAAACGCCAAACGTGGACGGTTTCAGAGCGTATGTCAGGGCGTTTGTGCATCAGGCCAAGCCGTTTTACTTCGGAGACAACGACACGGGCTGGACGGCAGATTTTGATTACCTGCTGAGGGAAGATTCGTTAACGGGAGTACGGGAAGGGAAGTTTGCAGACAGGGGGATTGCATGAAACAGGATATCGAAGCGAGCGTTATCGGTGGCTTGCTGATTGGTGGATTAACACCAACTGCCAGTGACGTTCTGGCAACGCTGGAGCCGGAAGCGTTTTCAATTCCGCTCTACCGGAAAGCCTTCGAGGTTATCCGCAAGCAGGCGAGAAACAGAAACCTAATCGACGCGCTGATGGTTGCCGAGGCGTGCGGAGAGGAGCATTTCACGTCAATCCTGATGACCAGCAAAAACTGCCCGAGTGCCGCAAACCTGAAGGGATATGCCGGAATGGTCGCGGATAACTATCACCGCCGTCTGGTGCTGGAAATCATGGATGAAATGCGTGAACCAATTCAGAGCGGAACCATCGACGCATCGAGTCAGGCGATGGATGAACTTGTAAAGCGTCTTTCAGCCATCAGAAAGCCACGTGACGAGGTTAAACCTGTACGGTTAGGGGAAATCATCACCGACTACACTGACACGCTTGACAGGCGTCTGAGGAACGGAGAAGAGTCCGATACCCTGAAGACCGGAATCGAAGAACTTGATGCCATCACCGGAGGGATGAACGCGGAAGACCTTGTGATAATCGCTGCTCGTCCTGGTATGGGGAAAACCGAACTGGCGCTGAAGATTGCCGAAGGCGTTGCAAGCCGCGTTATTCCTGGTTCTGACGTCCGGCGCGGAGTGTTGATTTTCTCGATGGAAATGAGCGCATTGCAGATTGCAGAGCGAAGCATTGCCAACGCCGGGAGGATGCCGGTTAGCGTGCTGCGAAATCCTGCTTCGATGGATGACGAAGGCTGGGCGCGCGTTGCTAACGGCATGAGTCAGCTTGCAGATTTGGATGTATGGGTAGTCGATGCCTCGCGGTTATCGGTCGAAGAAATACGCTCAATCGCAGAACGGCACAAACAGGAAAATCCAAACCTGTCACTCATCATGGTGGATTATCTTGGCCTGATTGAGAAGCCGAAAGCAGATCGCAACGACCTCGCAATTGCTCACATCTCCGGAAGCCTGAAGGCGATGGCGAAAGACCTGAAAACACCGGTTATCTCCCTGAGTCAGCTTTCGCGCGATGTTGAGAAGCGACCAAACAAACGCCCGACAAACGCAGATTTGCGTGATTCAGGAAGCATTGAACAGGACGCAGACTCAATCATCATGCTCTATCGGGAAGCGGTATATGACGAGAACAGTAGCGCCGCGCCATTTGCTGAAATCATTGTGACGAAAAACCGTTTTGGCTCGCTTGGTACGGTTTACCAGCGGTTCTGTAACGGACACTTTGTTGCATGTGACCAGGATGAAGCCAGACAGATTTGTACAACATCAAATGCACCCGCTGCACGTGGCAGGCGATATGCACAAGGGGCTGACGTATGACCATCTACATCACTGAGCTTGTAACAGGCCTGCTGGTAATCGCAGGCCTTTTTATTTGGGGGAGAGTAAATCGTGGCTGAGTTAATTTTCTCTGCATTGAGGATTCTCGGTGCTATGTGGATGGTGTCGACGTTCATTGTGATTGTCGGAAGTTTTGTCCGGTTGGTAGGCGAAGGTAAAGACCTGGTGGGTGTGCTTTTCGGTAGCATTTTCCTGTGGGTGATTATCGGTGTTATTCCTGTCGCTGTAGCAAAAATGGCGTGGCGTTTTGTGAGTTGAACTGAGGGTAAGTACCGATGGACGAATCAAGAAAGCAGTTTGAAGAAAGTTGGTTGCGACGTGGAGGCGAATCATCAGACCTTATCCGTTACCCTGAAAATCACCATGAAATTGGCAGTGGTGATATTGGTGGTCAATACGTGATGGACGATGTTCAAGGCCACTGGCAAACGTGGCAGGCATCGCGAGCAGCTATTGAACTGGATATCGACTGGCCCGAATCGAATGACGACTTTTGGAAAGATGGTGAAGAAGGTGCTTATGCGATGGGGCATGAGGATGGGAAGGACAAAACGGTAATTGCAGTGATGAAAGCTATCAGAGCCGCTGGAATTAAAGAGAAGAATTTCGATGAAGCAAATATACATACTTCGCAACGAAGCAATCAGAAATAACGCCATAGACGCCATTCTCTCACTACCCATCGACGACAAGTCACCCCACGAAGTCCACGTTAGAGAACCCAAACGCAGCAAAGCGCAGAATGACCGTATGTGGCCGATGCTGAACGATGTTTCGCGTCAGGTGCTATGGCATGGTCAACGGCTGGCGCCGGAAGACTGGAAAGACCTGTTCACTGCCCTGTGGCTTAAGACCAAAAAAATGGAGCAAAGAAGTGCGCCTGGTATCGACGGTGGCGTTGTTATGCTTGGCGTGCGTACCAGCAAAATGCGAAAGGCCAGCATGACTGAGCTTATCGAAATCATGTTCTGGTTCGGCTCAGAGCGCAACGTGCGGTGGAGTGATGACTCCCGGCGAGAGTATGAATGGTCACAACGAAAAGGAAAGGCTGCATGACTATCAAATCAAATACGCCAGCACACGACAAGGACTGCTGGCAAACGCCGCTTTGGCTTTTTGATGCACTGGATATTGAGTTTGGATTCTGGCTGGATTCGGCAGCGAGCGACAAAAATGCTCTGTGTGCTCACTGGCTAACTGAGGCCGACGACGCGCTCAATTCTGAGTGGGTAAGCCACGGTGCAATCTGGAATAACCCACCGTACAGCAATATCAGGCCGTGGGTGGAAAAAGCCGCTGAGCAGTGCATACAACAGCGACAGACGGTAGTTATGCTTGTGCCAGAGGATATGTCAGTCGGATGGTTCAGCAAGGCTCTGGAGAGTGTCGACGAAGTTCGCATTATCACTGATGGACGGATTAATTTTATCGAACCATCGACAGGGCTGGAGAAGAAGGGAAACAGCAAAGGCTCCATGCTGCTGATTTGGCGACCGTTCATCAGTCCTCGACGGATGTTTACTACCGTATCCAAAGCGGCATTGATGGCGATCGGGCAGGGCGTCAGGAGGGCGGCATGAGGCGACAGCGACGAAGTATCACCGACATCATCTGCGAAAACTGCAAATACCTTCCAACGAAACGCTCCAGAAATAAACGCAAGCCAATCCCGAAAGAATCTGACGTAAAAACCTTCAACTACACGGCTCACCTGTGGGATATCCGGTGGCTAAGACATCGTGCGAGGAAATGACAATGCTTTTAATTCAACCTGGATTTGGACTTAGCATCAAAAAAGGCCACATGTTTGGCGAGAAAGAGTCACAACGAAAAATGGTGTCTATCCGGTTGCCATTTATCAGTATTTATTGGCTAAACAGGGAGGCAACAAATTATTGGTATACATGCGCCAGAGCAGCATTTAACGACCCTGACTGGTTTGTGAAAAACCACCACGCAGTTCGTCAGGCAAAGAGAAAGGCCAACATGACATACATGAAGGCGTATCAAAAAGCATGGAAAGAACACCGCGATCGATACCAACAAGACATGGAAAAGCTTGAATCAGAAAACATGGAATTAAGACGAAAGCTCGGTGAAGCAAAACGAGACATTGATGCTTACAAGCGACTTTTTAATGGTGAAAGCCATGCTTAGCCCATCCCAATCCCTTCAATACCAGAAAGAAAGCGTCGAGCGGGCTTTAACGTGCGCTAACTGCGGTCAGAAGCTGCATGTGCTGGAAGTTCACGTGTGCTCCGATTGCTGCGCAGAACTGATGAGCGATCCGAATAGCTCAATGTACGAGGAAGAAGACGATGAATGAGTTAATAAATGGCAATGCCATCAAAATGACAAGCATTGAAATCGCTGAGTTGGTTGGTAAGCGTCATGACAATGTGAAACGTACCATCGAAACGCTGGCTAAAAATGGTGTTATCCGGCTTCCTCAAATTGAGGTTTCCGAAAGAATCAATAACTTAGGGTTCAATGTTCAGTACGAGCATTACGTCTTCGAGGGCGAACAAGGTAAGCGAGACAGTATTGTCGTTGTTGCCCAGTTGTCGCCGGAATTCACCGCTCGCCTTGTTGACCGCTGGCGAGAGCTTGAAGAAGCTGCGGTTAATATCCCCAAAACGCTACCAGAAGCGTTGCGCCTTGCTGCTGATCTTGCTGAGCAGAAAATGCAACTAGAAAACCAGCTCGCAATTGCCGCACCTAAAGTTGAGTTTGCCGATCGCGTTGGCGAGGCCAGCGGAATTTTGATTGGAAACTTTGCAAAGGTTGTCGGTATTGGTCCAAACAAACTGTTTGCGTGGATGCGCGATCACAAAATCCTTATTGCTTCAGGTTCCCGGCGCAATGTGCCAATGCAGGAATATATGGATCGCGGCTATTTCACAGTGAAAGAAACAGCGGTCAACACAAATCACGGAATACAGATATCGTTCACCACAAAAATCACCGGGCGTGGTCAACAGTGGCTGACCAGAAAGCTGCTCGATAACGGAATGCTGAAAGTAACAGGGGAGGCTGCTTAATGGCTAACCTACGCAAAGAAGCACGCGGCAGAGAATGCCAGGTACGTATTTACGGCGTATGCAATGGTAATCCTGAAACTACAGTTCTGGCACATTACCGGATGGCTGGAATTTGCGGAACGGGAATGAAGCCTGACGACCTGATCGGCGCATGGGCTTGTAGTGACTGCCACGCGGAGATCGACCGACGCACCCGGATTCTCGACAACAAAGACGCCAGACTTTACCACCTCGAAGGCGTGATCAGGACGCAGGCGATACTGCTGAAGGAGGGGAAGATTAAGTCATGAACGGTAAAAGATATCCAACACAAAAAGAAATCAATGAATTGTATGAATATAATAGCGAAACAGGTTTGTTTATATACAAAAGAAGAGAAAGTGTAAGAGAGTGCTGGAATTCAACATATGCCGGTAAGATTGCTGGTTCTATAGATGAAAAAGGATACGTTCGTATATCTGTAAATAAAAAAGTTTGTCGAGCTCATAGAATCGCATGGATATCCTTTTATGGAAGCGAGCCTGATGGGGAAATTGACCACATAAATGGAATTAAAAGCGATAACAGAATATGCAATTTGCGCGTTGTAGATGATAAACAGAACTCAAGGAACAGAAAAAAGCCTATTAATAATCGCTCTGGAGTAATGGGTGTTGCCTACTATAAGAAGAATAAAAAGTGGGGCGCATATATAAACAGTGATAATAAAAAGATATTTCTTGGATTATACGATGACATATCTCTAGCCGTTAATGCCAGAAAATTGGCGGAATCAAGATTGGGGTATCACCATAATCATGGGAGAGGATAAATGGCAGAATACAGATTCACACTTCCGTACCCACCGTCGCTGAATACCTACTGGCGAAGACGGGGAAGCCAATACTACATCAGCGATAAAGGCCAGAAATACCGAAAAGACGTCCAGCAAATCATCCGCCAACTCAAGTTAGACATTTTCACCAAATCACGACTCCGTATCAAAGTCATCGCAGACGTTCCAGACTCCCGCCGCCGCGACCTCGACAACATCCTGAAAGGTTTACTCGACTCCCTTATCCACGCCGGATTTGCGGAAGACGACGAGCAATTCGATGACATTCGCGTAATTCGTGGTGTGAAAGTACCAGGCGGACGGCTTGGAATAAAAATCACCGAACTGGAGAACGTATGAACGCCACAATTCAAACGATACCAGAGCTTCTTATCCAGACACGAGGCAATCAGACCGAAGTGGCGAGGATGCTTTCCTGCGCAAGAGGAACAGTGCTCAAGTACAACCGAGACAGCAAAGGCGAGCGTCACGCAATAGTTAACGGCGTCCTGATGGTCAAACAGGGCAAGAGGGGAAGACCATGAGACTCGAAAGCGTAGCTAAATTTCATTCGCCAAAAAGCCCGATGATGAGCGACTCACCACGGGCTACGGCTTCTGACTCTCTTTCCGGTACTGATGTGATGGCTGCTATGGGGATGGCACAATCACAGGCCGGATTCGGGATGGCTGCATTCTGCGGTAAGCATGAACTCAGCCAGAACGACAAACAAAAGGCTATCAACTATCTGATGCAATTTGCACACAAGGTATCGGGGAAATACCGTGGCGTGGCAAAGCTTGAAGGAAATACTAAGGCAAAGGTACTGCAAGTGCTCGCAACATTCGCTTATGCGGATTATTGCCGTAGTGCCGCGACGCCGGGCGCAAGATGCAGAGATTGCCACGGTACAGGCCGTGCGGTTGATATAGCCAAAACAGAGCAGTGGGGGAGAGTTGTTGAGAAAGAGTGCGGAAGATGCAAAGGTGTCGGCTATTCAAGAATGCCAGCAAGCGCCGCATATCGCGCTGTAACGATGCTAATCCCAAACCTTACTCAACCCACCTGGTCACGCACTGTTAAGCCGCTGTATGACGCTCTGGTGGTGCAATGCCACAAAGAAGAGTCAATCGCAGACAACATTTTGAATGCGGTCACACGTTAGCAGCATGATTGCCACGGATGGCAACATATTAATGGCATGATATTGACTTTTTGAATAAAGTTGGGTAAATTTGACCCAACGATGGATAAATGCACTCGTTAAATAAAGCCCTGAGTTAATAGCTCGGGGCTTTTTGCGTTACAATCACAAAAGGAAGAGCGTTAGGTGAATCGGCGATACTGCCCCACAAGCCCGTTAATCGATAGAGGTAGACTAGCGCTCTTCCTTTTGTGCTGAATTAATCGAATGCCGGAAGCAGAACCGGATCACCAAATGCGTACAGGCGTCATCGCCGCCCAGCAACAGCACAACCCAAACTGAGCCGTAGCCACTGGCTATCCTGAATTCATCAGTGATAGTTATGCTGCGGCCTTCTACACATGACCTTCGTGAAAGCGGGTGGCAGGAGGTTGCGCTAACAACCTCATGCCGTTTTGCCCGTGCATATCGGTCACGAACAAATCTGATTACTAAACACAGTAGCCTGGATTTGTTCTATCAGTAATCGATCTTATTCCTAATTAAATAGAGCAAATCCCCTTATTGGGGGTAAGACATGAAGATGCCAGAAAAACATGACCTGTTAGCCGCCATTCTCGCGGCAAAGGAACAAGGCATCGGGGCAATCCTTGCGTTTGCAATGGCGTACCTTCGCGGCAGATATAATGGCGGTGCGTTTACAAAAACAGTAATCGACGCAACGATGTGCGCCATTATCGCCTGGTTCATTCGTGACCTTCTCGACTTCGCCGGACTAAGTAGCAATCTCGCTTATATAACGAGCGTGTTCATCGGCTACATCGGTACTGACTCGATTGGTTCGCTTATCAAACGCTTCGCTGCTAAAAAAGCCGGAATAGAAGATGGTGGAAATCAATAATCAACGTAAGGCGTTCCTCGATATGCTGGCATGGTCAGAGGGAACTGATAACGGACGGCAGAAAACCAGAAATCATGGTTATGACGTCATTGTTGGCGGAGAGCTATTCACTGATTACTCCGATCACCCTCGCAAACTTGTCACGCTAAACCCCAAACTCAAATCAACAGCAGCCGGACGTTACCAGCTTCTTTCCCGTTGGTGGGATGCCTACCGCAAGCAACTTGGCCTGAAAGACTTCTCTCCGAAAAGCCAGGATGCTGTGGCATTGCAGCAGATTAAGGAGCGTGGCGCTTTGCCGATGATTGATCGTGGTGATATTCGTCAGGCAATTGACCGTTGCAGCAATATCTGGGCTTCACTGCCGGGCGCTGGTTATGGTCAGTTCGAGCATAAGGCTGACAGTCTGATTGCAAAATTCAAAGAAGCTGGCGGAACGGTCAGAGAGATTGAGGTATGAACAGATTAACCGCGATTATCTCCGCTCTGGTTATCTGCATCATCGTCTGTCTGTCATGGGCGGTTAATCATTACCGTGATAACGCCATTACCTACAAAGCCCAGCGCGACAAAAATGCCAGAGAACTGAAGCTGGCGAACTCGACAATTACTGACATGCAGGTGCGCCAACGTGATGTTGCTGCGCTCGATGCAAAATACACGAAGGAGTTAGCTGATGCGAAAGCTGAAAATGATGCTCTTCGTCGCAAGCTTGATAATGGTGGCAGGGTGCTCGTCAAAGGAAAATGCCCTGTGCCATCCTCAGCCGAAACCTCCAGCGCCTCCGGCATGGGCAATGATGCCACCGTCGAACTCTCTCCAGTTGCTGGACGAAACGTTCTCGATATCCGGGACGGAATTATCCGCGACCAAACAGCACTGAGAACGCTTCAGGAATACATCAGGACGCAATGCCTTCGATGATAGCGATAATTTTACTCATCATCCTTCACATCTGGCTCTGTAGACAGGGTGATGATCACTTCTGGAGTGAATCCAGATTAAACATCTCATTGCTGATGCTTGATATTGAGCATCTGGCGCGCGGTAAGGGGCTGCGTTGAGATAAGAGCCAGTCATTACAAATACCAGGATTTAGCCTCGCATTTGCGGGGCTTTTTTACATCTGCAGTAAACCGCGCATCGCAGCGCGTAACAATCCCGAGTCTTTCAGAAAGCTGAGCCTGAGAATTGCCGTATATGGTGGCGACCATCTCGGGGCGGCTTTTCTGTGCGAACAGGCTCATCTTTCTAAAAGGTAAGACGCTATGAATATCGTTCCACTGAATTACAAAGGCGAACCTATCCGCTTCAATACTGATGGCTGGATTAATGCCACTGATATTGCAAAACGTTTCGGGAAGCGTCTGGATCACTGGTTGTCCAACGCTGAAACTCTCGAATACGTTAGAGCTCTGGATGAGGTTTATTCAGGTGAACCATCGAAAATTTTACATACCCGTGATTCCGGGTATGTAAAAACAAGCAAGGCACGAAAGGACAGGGGTGGCGGAACATGGCTGCATCCAAAGTTATCAGTTGCCTTTGCAAGATGGTGCGATCCGAAATTCTCCGTATGGTGCGACCTGCACATTGATAGTCTGCTTCGCGGTGAACTGACTGAGCAGCAGAAATATGAGCAAGCATGTCGCATTCGCGATGACCGGAAATCAAAAGCCAGCAATGGGGCAAGAGAGATGGCTCGCTGGCGATGGGATAAGCCGGTTATTGAAGCAAATGTTGAGTACTGGCGCGAGCAACTGCAGTTGACTCTCGATATCGCGTGCTGATGGCAAACGCAAAACTGCGTTATCGGAAAAATCAAAGCATTACGAGAACTGAGCAACGGCTATCCATTACAAAGCCCATCTACGGGTGGGCTTGATAATGAAACCGGAATTTATTCTGGGCAACCAGTTACGGCAGTACAGCGAAACAACCCAAGCCAGAAAGTGGGGAAATAACACTGGCAGCCACTGAAAGATGAACCTCCAGCCTTATGGCAAAAAAGATTCTTTGTGGTGGCGGACTGATGGAAAGACATCCTAATCAAGCAACCACTCTACAGGGTCATAATTATGAACGACCAGCAAATCGAAAAAGAAATCGTTGAGAAAGGCAAAACGGCACCGCGCGTTACGCCAGACCATATCGAAGGCATTATTGCTCAGGAGGCATATTTCACAGCAGAGGATGGTGCCTTTGGCAAAGCCATAAAAGCGAAACATACTGGCGGAGAGGTAAACTACCAGCCGCACGAATCACTTTCTCTGCTGACGTTCTGCGTCCTGGTGCTGCGCAACGGCTTCACCGTCACCGGAGAGAGTGCCTGTGCAAGTCCGGAAAATTTTGATGCAGAAATTGGTCGGAAGATTGCCCGGCAGAATGCTGTAAACAAAATCTGGATGCTCGAAGGTTACTTGCTGAAGCAGAAGCTAAGCGAACAGTAGTTATTACAAAAGCCATTCCCTACAGAGTGGCTTTGATAATGGCTTATACCCTACACGGGATAACTTAACTGATATCCCTTTTAACGGATAAACGGAGCCAACAATGGCAGAGATTATTCCCATGACTGAAGAACAGAAATTCCAGTTAGAGATTTACAAACTGGTCATGAACCAGAACGCAGCCGCAGAAGAAGCATTTCAATTCATCGGCACTGACGAACTGAAGCTTGAGCTATTCAAAATTCACTTCCAGTCAGGCGGCGCTAATTCAGATATCACGACCCGCACAATCGAAGCGGTGCGTAAATCGAAGGAAGCGTTAGACCTGTTCACTACCGGAGCATAAACATGGCGCGCCCAACAAAGTATCAAGAGGCGTACGCCGAACAGGCACGCAAACTGTGCTTGCTGGGCTACACCGATGCCGAGCTTGCTGATTTCTTCGAAGTCAGTGAGTCAACTATTAACAAGTGGAAGCTTGATTATCCTAAGTTTTCGGAGTCCATAAAAAAGGGTAAGGCCGTCGCTGATGCAGAAGTTAGTGACCGTCTTTATCAACGCGCTATGGGCTTCGTGGCTCCAGACATCGATATTCGTGTTATTGAAAACAGAATTGTCGAAACTCCGCTTGAGAAGTATTACCCGCCTGATACAACCGCCGCCATCTTCTGGCTTAAGAACCGACAGAAGGATAAATGGCGCGACAAGGTTGATCACGAACTAACAGGCAAAGACGGCGGCGCAATTCAGATTGAAACATCACCGATGAGCACTCTATTCGGAAAATGACCTCGATTAATCCTATCTTTGAACCGTTCATTGAGGCGCATCGCTACAAAGTCGCCAAAGGCGGTCGAGGTAGCGGTAAATCATGGGCAATTGCGAGGCTGCTTGTTGAGGCGGCACGTCGGCAGCCTGTGCGTATTCTTTGCGCTCGTGAACTGCAAAACAGTATCAGCGATTCGGTAATCCGGTTGCTTGAAGACACCATCGAGCGTGAAGGGTATACGGCTGAGTTTGAAATTCAGCGTTCCATGATTCGTCATCTCGGAACGAATGCTGAGTTCATGTTCTATGGCATCAAAAACAACCCGACGAAGATTAAATCGCTCGAAGGCATTGATATCTGCTGGGTGGAGGAAGCGGAAGCGGTAACGAAGGAATCATGGGATATCCTGATACCAACCATCCGCAAGCCGTTTTCCGAAATATGGGTGAGCTTTAACCCGAAAAACATCCTCGACGATACCTATCAGCGATTCGTCGTAAATCCTCCCGATGATATTTGTCTGCTGACGGTGAACTACACCGACAACCCGCACTTTCCTGAAGTCCTCCGTCTGGAGATGGAAGAGTGTAAACGCAGAAATCCGACACTGTATCGTCACATCTGGCTTGGTGAGCCAGTGAGCGCAAGTGATATGGCAATCATCAAACGTGAATGGCTTGAAGCTGCAACCGATGCGCACAAGAAACTCGGATGGAAAGCGAAAGGCGCTGTTGTTTCTGCGCATGACCCATCAGATACAGGGCCAGATGCTAAAGGTTATGCATCGCGTCACGGTTCGGTAGTTAAGCGCATTGCCGAAGGTCTGCTGATGGACATCAACGAGGGTGCTGACTGGGCTACTTCGCTGGCGATTGAAGACGGTGCTGACCACTACTTGTGGGATGGTGATGGTGTCGGTGCAGGGCTACGCAGACAGACAACGGAAGCGTTCTCCGGCAAGAAAATCACCGCTACGATGTTCAAGGGCAGCGAATCGCCATTTGATGAAGATGCACCATATCAGGCCGGAGCATGGGCTGATGAAGTCGTGCAGGGCGACAACGTTCGCACTATTGGCGATGTATTCCGCAATAAGCGAGCGCAATTCTATTACGCGCTAGCTGACAGGCTGTATCTGACATATCGGGCGGTTGTCCACGGTGAGTATGCAGACCCCGACGACATGCTGAGTTTCGACAAAGAAGCGATAGGCGAGAAGATGCTGGAGAAGCTGTTTGCAGAACTGACGCAGATTCAGCGCAAATTCAATAACAACGGGAAGCTGGAGCTTATGACTAAGGTCGAAATGAAGCAGAAGCTCGGTATTCCATCTCCTAACCTGGCTGATGCGCTGATGATGTGTATGCATTGCCCGGCATTGGTCCGCGAAGAAACAGAAATATACGTTCCCTCATCCTCCAGTTGGTAAACATGGCAGAGACATTAGAGAAAAAACATGAGCGGATCATGCTCAGGTTTGACCGCGCCTATTCTCCACAGAAGGAAGTGCGCGAAAAGTGCATTGAAGCTACGAGGTTTGCTCGTGTCCCCGGAGGTCAATGGGAAGGAGCAACGGCGGCTGGAACTAAGCTTGATGAGCAGTTCGAGAAGTATCCTAAGTTTGAAATCAATAAGGTAGCAACTGAACTTAACCGCATCATTGCAGAATACCGCAATAACAGAATAACCGTTAAGTTTCGTCCTGGTGACAGAGAGGCAAGCGAAGAGTTAGCCAATAAATTAAATGGTCTGTTCCGTGCTGACTACGAAGAAACTGATGGCGGTGAGGCTTGCGATAATGCATTTGACGACGCTGCTACTGGTGGTTTCGGTTGCTTCCGTTTGACGTCTATGCTGGTCAATGAATACGACCCCATGGACGATCGTCAGCGCATTGCTATTGAACCAATATACGACCCGTCGCGCTCTGTGTGGTTTGACCCTGACGCTAAGAAGTACGACAAATCTGACGCGTTGTGGGCGTTCTGCATGTATTCGTTGTCACCTGAAAAATATGAGGCTGAATACGGAAAGAAACCTCCTGCTTCTCTGGATGTAACGTCTATGACCAGTTGGGAATATGACTGGTTTGATGAAGATGTTATTTACATAGCGAAGTATTACGAAGTTCGTAAAGAGTCTGTTGACGTCATCAGTTATCGACATCCAATCACTGGAGAGATTGCAACATACGACAGTGATCAGGTTGAAGATATTGAAGATGAACTGGCAATAGCTGGATTTCAGGAAGTGGCAAGGCGCTCAGTGAAGCGCCGTCGTGTGTATGTATCCGTAGTGGATGGTGATGGTTTCCTTGAGAAACCTCGACGTATTCCTGGTGAGCATATCCCCCTCATTCCGGTTTATGGAAAACGCTGGTTCATTGATGACATTGAGCGTGTCGAAGGGCACATTGCAAAAGCAATGGATCCACAGCGTTTGTACAACGTTCAGGTTTCAATGCTGGCTGATACTGCAACGCAAGACCCCGGTCAGATCCCTATAGTTGGCATGGAGCAAATTCGTGGACTTGAGAAGCACTGGGAGGCTCGCAACAAGAAACGACCAGCGTTCTTGCCGTTGCGCGAAGTGAGAGATAAATATGGCAACATCATCGCTGGAGCTACCCCGGCAGGATATACACAGCCTGCGGTTATGAATCAGGCATTGGCTGTATTACTACAGCAAACCAGTGCTGATATTCAGGAGGTTACAGGCGGCAGTCAGGCCATGCAGCAGATGCCAAGTAATATTGCTCAGGAAACGGTTAACAACTTGATGAACAGAGCAGATATGGCTTCGTTTATCTATCTGGACAATATGGCGAAAAGTCTTAAACGCGCTGGTGAAGTATGGCTGTCAATGGCGCGTGAAGTGTACGGTTCAGAACGTGAAGTGCGCATCGTTAACGAAGATGGAAGTGATGATATCGCTGTCCTGAGCGCACAGGTTGTTGACAGGCAAACAGGGGCTGTTGTTGCGTTAAATGACCTTTCTGTCGGTCGATACGATGTGAAAGTTGATGTTGGACCAGGCTACACAGCACGACGTGATGCAACGGTTTCTGTACTGACAAATGTCCTTAGCTCTATGCTTCCAACGGACCCAATGCGCCCGGCAATTCAGGGTATTATTCTGGACAATATCGATGGCGAAGGCCTTGATGACTTCAAAGAGTACAACCGAAACCAACTGCTGATATCTGGTATTGCAAAACCACGCAATGAGAAAGAGCAGCAGATTGTTCAACAGGCGCAAATGGCAGCACAAAGCCAGCCAAATCCTGAAATGGTTCTCGCTCAGGCGCAAATGGTAGCAGCGCAGGCAGAAGCGCAAAAAGCAACTAACGAAACTGCTCAAACTCAAATCAAAGCATTTACTGCCCAGCAGGATGCGATGGAGAGTCAGGCAAACACTGTCTATAAATTGGCTCAAGCCAGAAACATCGATGACAAAGCAGTGATGGAGGCAATACGCCTTCTGAAAGATGTCGCCGAGTCACAACAACAGCAATTCCAGTCACCACCACAGTCACCGGCAGACTTAATGCCGAGTTAACCAGGAGTAATCAATGGAAAACGAACTGATCATCGACGGTCAGGTTATTGACCTGTCTGAAACACAGGAAAATGCAGAAGAAACCATCATCCAAACAGAGTCACAGCCTGAAAATGAAAGCCAGGATGACAACGGTAAAGAGGTGGCAACTGAGCCTGAAAAAACCGAAGAGACACCAGAAGATTACGCCTTGCGTATTGGTGATGAAGAAATTCAGCTTAACGCTGACGATGATGATCACATTGACGGGCAACCTGCACCGCAATGGGTAAAAGATCTTCGCAAAGGCTTCAAAGAAACACAGAAAGAAAACCGTGAGTTGCGCCGCCAGCTTGAGGAAGCATTAGCCAAGCCTGCGGAACATCAGCAACCACAACCAGACGCTATTCCACCAAAACCGACTCTTGAGTCGTGTGATTATGACGAACAGGCGTTTGAACAGGCATTGACTGATTGGCATGAGAAAAAAGGCCGTGTCGAACAGCAGCAGCAACAAAAACTACGTCAGCAACAGGAATACCAGCAGCGTTTCCAGCAAAGGGTAGAAGCGCATAAACAACGGGCAGCCAAACTTCCTGTGAAAGATTATCAGGAAATGGAAGCCATTGTTCTTAGTGAGCTACCACCAATTCAGCAGGAAATCATCATTCACTGTGCAGACGAAGGCTCTGAACTACTCGCCTATGGCTTAGGTAAGAGCCAGCAATTACGCCAGCGTGTAGCCGCTGAGACAGATCCAATTCGCGCAGCATTCCTCTTGGGGCAGATTAGCAAACAGGTAAGCCTTGCTCCAAAACCAAAGAAAGCCATCAAGCCAGAGCCGGAAGTACGTGGTGGCGGTGCTGATGCGAAACAAGACGAATTCAACAAATTATGCCCCGGCGCAAAAATCGAATAAGGAAAAGATAAATGCCTAACAATCTCGATAGTAACGTCAGTCAAATCGTTCTGAAAAAATTCCTTCCGGGTTTTATGTCAGATTTAGTTCTGGCGAAAACCGTAGACCGTCAGTTGCTGGCAGGTGAAATCAACTCCAGCACTGGCGATAGCGTTAGCTTTAAACGTCCGCATCAATTCTCATCCCTCCGTACTCCCACTGGTGATATTTCAGGGCAAAATAAAAACAACCTGATCTCAGGTAAAGCTACGGGGCGTGTAGGTAACTACATCACTGTTGCTGTTGAATATCAGCAACTGGAGGAAGCGATCAAGCTTAACCAACTGGAAGAAATTCTCGCGCCGGTTCGCCAGCGAATCGTTACCGACCTTGAAACAGAGCTTGCTCACTTCATGATGAATAACGGTGCGTTGTCACTTGGTAGCCCCAATACTCCAATCACCAAATGGTCTGATGTTGCGCAGACGGCATCTTTCCTGAAAGACCTCGGCGTTAATGAAGGTGAAAACTATGCTGTAATGGATCCATGGTCTGCACAGCGACTTGCTGATGCGCAGACTGGTTTGCACGCTTCAGATCAATTGGTTCGTACTGCATGGGAGAATGCACAGATCCCAACCAATTTTGGCGGCATTCGCGCACTGATGTCTAATGGGCTTGCCTCTCGTACGCAGGGGGCATTTGGCGGAACACTGACAGTCAAAACACAGCCAACTGTTACCTATAACGCAGTTAAAGACTCATACCAGTTCACTGTAACATTGACCGGAGCGACAACCAGCGTTACAGGTTTCCTGAAAGCTGGTGATCAGGTTAAATTCACCAATACCTACTGGCTGCAACAGCAGACCAAACAGGCGTTGTATAACGGAGCCACACCAATTAGCTTCACTGCAACGGTTACTGCTGATGCTAATTCAGACAGCAGTGGCGATGTGACGGTTACGCTTTCTGGTGTTCCGATTTATGACACTACAAACCCGCAGTACAACTCTGTAAGTCGTCAGGTAGCGGCAGGCGATGCCGTATCTGTAGTAGGCACTGCTAGCCAGACAATGAAGCCAAACCTGTTCTATAACAAGTTCTTCTGTGGACTTGGCTCTATCCCACTGCCGAAACTGCACAGTATTGATTCTGCTGTTGCCACATATGAAGGTTTCTCCATCCGCGTACATAAATACGCAGATGGCGATGCCAACGTGCAAAAAATGCGCTTTGACTTACTGCCTGCATATGTGTGCTTTAACCCTCACATGGGCGGTCAGTTCTTCGGTAATCCGTAATAACAAGGGGCTTACGCCCCTTTTATGTTTTAAGGAAACAATATGGATCGCATGAGTGTATTCCTTGCCGCAGATAACGAATCCGGGCATGTACAGGCCGTTATCGCAGAAAAAGACTTCCAGTTTTTCGAAAAGTTGGGCTTTGTTGCCTCAGTTGATGAATTGAAACCGACCAGTAAGCGAGGTCGTAAGGCGGCAGACAATGGCGACAGTACTGACAAAGGGTGAGATCGTCCTTTTTGCGCTTCGTAAGTTTGCTATTGCTTCTAATGCATCGCTGACTGATGTTGAGCCGCAATCAATTGAAGATGGTGTAAATGATCTGGAAGATATGATGTCTGAGTGGATGATTAACCCCGGAGACATTGGTTACGCTTTCGCAACTGGAGATGAGCAGCCATTACCAGATGATGAGTCAGGTCTTCCAAGAAAATACAAACACGCAGTAGGCTATCAGTTATTGCTGAGAATGCTATCTGATTACAGCCTTGAACCAACTCCGCAAGTTCTCAGTAACGCCCAACGCTCATATGATGCCTTGATGACCGACACTCTGGTTGTTCCTTCAATGCGACGACGTGGAGATTTTCCTGTAGGGCAGGGTAATAAATATGACGTGTTCACATCTGACCGATATTATCCAGGCGATCTCCCTCTGATTGATGGCGATATCCCAAACGCATAGGTGAATAAATGCCTATTCAGCAACTTCCGCTTATGAAAGGTGTCGGCAAAGACTTTAGAAACGCCGACTATATCGACTATCTGCCAGTGAATATGCTGGCTACACCCAAAGAAATCCTGAACAGCAGCGGATATTTTCGCTCATTCCCTGGCATTGCCAAACGCTCTGATGTGAACGGTGTATCGCGCGGAGTCGAGTACAACATGGCGCAGAGTGCTGTTTATCGCGTGTGTGGTGGCAAGCTCTACAAAGGGGAAAGTGAAGTCGGTGACGTCGCCGGAAGTGGTCGCGTATCAATGGCGCATGGTCGAACATCACAGGCTGTAGGCGTTAATGGTCAACTGGTCGAGTATCGCTATGATGGCACGGTTAAAACCGTCTCAAACTGGCCTGCAGACAGCGGGTTTACGCAGTATGAGTTAGGTTCGGTTCGCGACATTACGCGTTTACGTGGGCGTTATGCGTGGTCAAAAGACGGAACTGATACATGGTTTATCACTGACCTTGAAGACGAATCGCATCCTGACCGTTACAGCGCACAATATCGTGCCGAGTCTCAGCCTGACGGCATCATCGGCATAGGTACATGGCGAGACTTCATCGTCTGCTTTGGTTCATCGACGATTGAATATTTTTCCCTGACTGGTGCAACCACAGTTGGTGCTGCTTTGTATGTCGCACAGCCATCGCTGATGGTGCAGAAAGGCATTGCCGGGACTTACTGCAAAACGCCGTTTGCTGACTCGTATGCGTTCATCAGCAATCCGGCAACAGGTGCGCCGTCTGTATACATCATCGGCTCCGGTCAGGTATCACCAATCGCCAGCGCGAGCATTGAGAAAATACTACGCTCCTACACTGCTGATGAACTGGCTGAAGGCGTGATGGAATCGCTGCGGTTTGATGCGCATGAGTTGCTGATTATCCATCTTCCGCGCCATGTTCTCGTATACGACGCATCTTCAAGTGCTAATGGTCCGCAATGGTGTGTATTGAAAACAGGCCTGTATGACGATGTGTACCGCGCTATCGACTTCATTTACGAAGGCAATCAGATAACGTGCGGCGATAAGCTGGAATCCGTGACCGGGAAATTGCAGTTCGATATCAGCAGCCAGTACGACAAGCAACAGGAACACCTGCTGTTTACTCCGTTGTTCAAAGCGGATAACGCCAGATGCTTTGATCTGGAGGTGGAATCATCGACTGGTGTTGCGCAGTACGCCGACCGCTTGTTCCTTTCTGCAACCACTGACGGCATCAATTACGGGCGTGAGCAGATGATTGAGCAGAATGAACCGTTCGTTTACGACAAACGCGTTTTGTGGAAGCGAGTTGGGCGCATCAGGAAAAATGTCGGCTTCAAATTGCGCGTTATCACTAAGTCACCTGTCACTCTGTCAGGCTGCCAGATAAGGATTGAGTAATGGCTGATTCGAATCTCAATGTGCCGGTAATCATTCAGGCTACACGGCTCGACACATCAGTCCTTCCACGCAATATCTTCTCGCAGTCGTATCTGCTTTACGTTATCGCACAGGGTACTGATGTTGGTAACGTGGCGAACAAAGCCAACGAGGCCGGACAGGGTGCTTATGACGCACAAGTCAGGAACGATGAGCAGGATGTGATTCTCGCTGACCATGAGCAGCGAATTTCTGCTGCGGAAGCAACGCTTGTTAATCATGAGGAGCGAATCAGCCAGGCAGAATCAACTCTTCAGGAACATGAAACGCGAATCGCTCAGAATGAAAGCGATATTGCGTCGCTTGATACCAGAGTTCAGTCGCTGGAGTCGCAGGTTTCAGACCATGAATCGCGCATCGATTCTCTGGAGTATGCCACTACTCGCAAAAAGTCAGAGGTTGTTTACTCTGGCGTATCTGTAACCATTCCGACAGCGCCGACCAACCTTGTTAGCCTGCTGAAAACGCTAACGCCGTCATCCGGCACGTTGGCACCATTCTTCGACACCGTTAACAACAAGATGGTTGTGTTCAACGAGAACAAAACCTTGTTCTTCAAGCTGTCGATCGTCGGGACGTGGCCCAGCGGAACCGCCAACAGGTCAATGCAGCTAACCTTTTCCGGCTCTGTTCCTGACACACTGGTAAGCAGTCGCAACTCGGCGACAACAACCGATAACATCTTGTTAGCTACGTTCTTCAGCGTGGATAAAGACGGCTTTCTTGCCACAAATGGCAGCACGTTAACCATTCAGTCAAATGGTGCGGCGTTTACTGCCACAACCATCAAGATAATCGCGGAGCAGTGATGATTCAGTTCAAACCAACGCGAAACATCGACCTGATCGAAGCAGTAGGAAATCACCCTGACATTATCGCCGGGAGCAACAACGGTGATGGATACGACTACAAACCTGATTGCCGTTACTTTGAGGTGAACGTGCACGGGCAGTTCGGCGGCATTGTTTACTATCAGGAGATTCAGCCGCTGACATTCGATTGCCACGCCATGTACCTGCCAGAGATTCGCGGCTTCAGCAAGGAAATCGGGCTGGCGTTCTGGCGATACATTCTGACTAACACCACCGTTCAGTGCGTCACATCGTTCGCCGCACGCAAATTCCGCCACGGGCAGATTTACTGCGCAATGATTGGCCTTAAGCGTGTCGGAACCATCAAGAAATACTTTAAAGGCGTGGATGACGTGACTTTTTACAGCGCCACACGCGAAGAACTAATCGACTTCCTGAATCACGGGAGATAGCCATGTTATATGCATTTAAGCTGGGCAGAAAACTGCGCGGCGAGGAACCTTATTGCCCTGAAAAAGGCGGGAAAGGTGGCAGCTCTGATAAAAGCGCAAAGTATGCAGCAGAATCTCAGAAGTATGCCGCAGACCTGCAAAATCAGCAGTTCAACACCATCATGAACAACCTGAAGCCGTTTACTCCTCTGGCTGATAAGTATGTCGGCAGCCTCGAGAACTTATCGTCTCTGGAAGGGCAAGGTCAGGCACTTAACCAGTATTACAACTCTCAGCAGTACAAAGATCTTGCTGGTCAGGCTCGCTATCAGAGTCTGGCGGCAGCGGAAGCAACAGGTGGATTGGGTTCCACTGCAACCGGTAATCAGTTAGCAACAATCGCACCAACGCTTGGTCAGCAATGGCTATCTGGTCAGATGAACAACTACCAGAATCTGGCAAATATTGGTCTTGGCGCACTGCAAGGTCAGGCAAACGCCGGGCAGACATATGCCAACAACATGAGTCAGATTTCGCAGCAAAGTGCGGCTCTTGCAGCGGCAAATGCCAACAGACCATCAGCAATGCAATCTGCTATTGGCGGAGGTGCGTCTGGTGCTATTGCTGGGGCTGGACTTGCGAAATTAATTGGTTCATCAACTCCGTGGGGTGCTGGTATCGGTGCTGGTATCGGTCTGCTTGGTTCACTGCTTTATTAAGGGGTAATCAATGGCTACGTGGCAACAGGGTATTAATTCTGGTGGTTTTCTGGCTGGCATCGGTACGCAAAATGAGAATGCGCCAAAGGCAAGCGACATTAACGCAACGCTTGGTCTGATCCGCGAAAACAATGAACTGGCTCGCTCAGGTGCAAATAACGTTGGCCTGACCGCGTTACGTGGTCTGGCTGGAGTTGCTGATATTTACAATCAGGAACAGCAACAGAAAGCTATTAGTGCGTTCAATAAGGTTCACGCTGATGCATGGGCTTCTGGTGATCCATCGGGACTATTTAAGTTTGCCCAGGAAAATCCAGCGTTTGTTGCACAGGCACAACAGGCGTTTTCCGGTCTTAATGATCAGCAACGCAACGATATGGGCGATTTAGCCATGAGGGCTAACGTCGCTCTTTCTCAGGGACCGGAAGCCTACAGTAAATTCATTACTGACAACAAGGACAGGTTAAATCGCGTTGGTGCTAATGCTGACTGGATGATTCAGACAGGTATCCAGAATCCAGAGCAGCTATCACACATGCTGACTACTATGTCTCTCGGTGCGCTTGGACCAGAAAAGGCGTTTGCTGTTCAGGACAAGATGGCTGGTCGTGAGATTGACCGAGGCAGGCTGGCAGAGACAATCCGCAGCAATCAGGCTGGTGAAGCACTTCAGGCGAGAGGGCAAAACCTTTCCTATCAGTCAGCAATGACTGGGCACAATATCGCAGCACAACGCTTGGCTCTGGATCAGCAAGAGTTCGGGTTTAAGATGCAGCAAGCGCAGGAAAAGGCTCAGCAGTTGATTAGCGAAGCACCTAAGCTGTCAGTAAACATGGAAAAAGGCATCGAGACGGCTGTAAACAATGCTACAGCATCATCAAACTCAGCCAATTCTATGAGTGCGCTTGCTCAACAGTTCAGAGCAGAAAAACCAACGACAGGTTTGTTCGGTAACGCACAGAACATGTTCGCAAAACTTACCGGAAGCGATACAACATTGCGTGATTTGCGCATTCGCCAAAATGCCCTTGTTAACAGTCAGGTTCTTAAATTCCTACCTCCCGGCCCAGCAACGGATAAAGACGTTGAGATCGTTCGACAGGGTGCGCCAACTGACATGGATAACCCTGAGACGGTCGCAAGATGGCTTGATGCAATGGCAAACCTTGAGCGACGAAACGCGCAGTTTAATGAGTTTAAAGCCGAGTGGATGAGCGCGAATGGCAACCCTGGACAATCGCGTAATGGCGGTCAGATATTGGGGTTGGATGTTAAAAAAGGTGAATCATTGGGGAGTGCCGTTAAGCGGTATATGTCAATGAATACTGACGCAGCGCCAGCACAAGATTCGACACCTTCAGGAGAACCACGGAATCAGGTTGGATCATATACCTCAAAATCAGGCATTCAATTTACGGTGGAATGATGAAAGTAACTGCAAACGGTAAGACATTTACCTTTCCTGATGGTACGAGCACCGAAGATATTGGCACCGCCATTGATGAGTATTTTGCTGGTCAGGCTGTTCAGCAACAAACAGTTAATCAGGCCAATAATGCACCAACACGGGAAGAACCATCATTGATGCAACAAGCTGGCGATTGGCTCACTGGTGGTCAAAGTGCAGGGCAAATTGCAGAACAGGCTGGTCGTGGTCTGGTAAACATACCATTTGACGTATTGCAGGGCGGCGCAAGTCTGATTAATGCAATCAGTCAGGGGCTTGGTGGACCCAAGGTTTTGGATGATGTTTATCGTCCAGTAGACAGACCGACAGACCCCTACGCGCAAGCCGGTGAAACAATTGGTGGGTATTTAGTTCCAGGAGTTGGAACGGCAGGAAGCATGGCTATTGGATCACTGGCAGAGGCCGCAAATCAGAAAGGCGATTTCGCACAAAATGCAGCTAAAAATGCCGGAGTTAACCTTGCCACTCAGGGTGTTCTTTCCGCAGCAGCAAAGGGAATAGGGCGTGGAATAACGGCTATAAAAGGTGATATTGCGCCAGAAGTGGCGAAGAAAATTGCCACATCAGAATCGATGGGCGTGACACCAATGACATCTGATGTTATCCCGCCGAAAAATGCTTTCACTCGCGGCCTAACTCAGGATGCCGAGGGGGCTTTGCTCGGGACAGGCTCAAAGCGAGCGGAGCAATATGCAACGCGTAGTAAGCTGGTAAGTAATTATTTTGACCGTTTTGGTGAGTACAACCCTGATGATGTGGTGAAATCTCTTACCACCACGTTAAGGGGGCGGAAGGATGCCGCTGGCGCTGTTATCAATGACGTCACCAATAAAATGGGTAATGCCGCAGTTGATACCACAAATACCATGAATGCTCTGAATACAGCGATCGCAAGACAGGAACGGCTTGGGACGTCTGCCAATCAAAGCCTGCTTACATCCTTGCGTAACCTACGTGAAGAATTAGCAAACCCTGCAACTGATTTGGATGTTACGTTTGATCTCTTGCGTCAGCACAGAACAGCATTTAGATCTAATGTTCAGGGAGATGCTATGGTCTTCCCCAACCAGGCAAAAGCAGCTACCAATATGGTAGAGAATGCAATGTCAAAAGACCTTCGTAACGCAGTTGCTAAAAACCTCGGTGCATCAGACGCAGCAAAATACCTTAAAGCAAATTCTGATTATGCAAACGTTTATAATAAGGTGCTTAATAAAAACATTGCTAACAAGCTCAACAAGGCAAGCAGTGAAGCCAGTCCTGAACTTATAAATACCGTTGTATTAAGCAGAAAACCATCTGACGTGAAACGAATATGGAGCGCCCTGGATGATAAAGGGAAAGATGCTATGCGTGCAGCTTACGTCAGCAAAATAGCGGAAAAGGCCGGTGACTCTCCAGCCAAGTTCATCACTGAAGTTAATAAGCTGAAATCTCAGTCAGGCGGTGAAATTTACAACACTATTTTTTCTGGAAAGCACATGAAAGAGCTTGATGCTCTTCATGAAGTTCTACAGCAAACAGCAAGGTCAGACACCGCAAATGTAGTAACTCAGACGGGGCAATCACAAGCCAACAGGATAAGGACGATTGGCGCAACTGCGACTCTTGGTGTATCAATGGGGCTTGAGGCTGGCTTTGGTGCAATGATGCGTTTGTATGAGTCCAAAGCAGCAAGGAATGCTCTCTTACGTCTGGCAAACACTAAAGCTGGAACGCCAGCCTATGAAAGAGCGTTGAGTAACGCTGCAAATGCCATCAGGCCGCTGCTTGCTACTGAGGCAACACAGCAGTAACGTATGGGGAATTGGATTCAATCGTTAACATTTTCTTTTTACTTTTCCAACAAAAGCTTTGGTTGAATCCATATTCCCATAACCAGAAATGGTTTTCGACATTAAAACTGTTCCATTAGGATGTATTACCCATGAGTCGATAACTCGTTGAGTTTCGCCATTCGCGCCGATTCCAATGATGGAGTTTTTAGACAATGCTTTGTAAGCCATGCCGCCCGCATCCGTCCCAGAATATGTGATACTGGCATCTTCACCGTTTGTCTTAATGATGAATGTTCCACTAAAACCATCTTCTTCCGGTTGAAAATTATTTCGTTCTGAATAGCTTATTCCGTGCATATCTCCAACGACCCAGCACTCTGCTGAGACAGAAAACGAGAAGACAAGGAAAGCCATTGCTATAATCAATTTCATTTTAAGCCCTTATTGTTATTGATTCTTTTTGCACGGAAATGTTTTTCCTACTGCTAGGGCGGTTAGTATAACTGCACTCTCATTTCTTGATTCTGGGTTTTTGTTTAGATATTTCTCAACGATATCGGTGTATTGATACATGTCAACGCCATCAGGAGGACATAGAGAACCAATTAGTATCAATGAGTCAGTTACTCCGCGCAAATATCCAGTAATGTAAAGCGATGAAAAATCATCACCCTTTTTACCTTGTTGAATGTTGTAAAGAAGGTCATTACCCGTTTGAAGCTCGCGCAGCTCAGCACTGGAAGAAGAGACAACTGCTAACAAGAACAGTGATAGAAATCTCATTTCAAATCCTTTTCATAAATCTTTTTAAGTGTCTCAAACACTATAGCCTTGAACTGCTCAGCCTGCTGATCAGCCAAGCGTTCAGCTTCGTCGCGATATCCTGTAATCGGTGATGGTTTTGATAGTGCATCCTGAACGATTTGTAATAACTCAGAGTTCATTGACCTTCCGTTAGCCTCGGCTCTTAATTTCAATTTTTCTCTTACTTCCAAAGGCATACGGAAGTTAAAGTGCGGATCATCTCTAGCCATGCCATCACTCCAAGTTAGTGTATTGACATGATAGAAGCACTCTACTATATTCTCAATAGGTCCACCGTGGACCTATATTGTGAGGTGAACATGAAAGGAATGAGCAAAATGCCACAGTTCAATTTGCGGTGGCCTAAAGAAGTATTGGATTTGGTACGCAAGGTGGCGGAAGAAAATGGTCGGTCTGTTAATTCTGAGATTTATCAGCGAGTAATGGAAAGCTTTAAGAAGGAAGGGCGCATTGGTGCGTAAAGTTGAAGCCCCAACTGCTGTAACAGTCAGGGCTTCGGCATCAACAAATCGGATTAGGAAATATTGACATGAAAAGTATAGCAAAGGCACAAAACGATTTCACCATCTTCAAATTCGGCGACAGTGAAATCCGCGTCATCAACAAGTGCGGTGAGCCGTGGTTTGTAGCTAAAGATGTTTGTGATGCTTTAGATTTGACTAACTCACGCAAGGCGCTTACTGCACTTGATGACGATGAAAAGGGAGTAACTTTAAGTTACACCCTTGGTGGTGAGCAGAATCTAAGCATTGTGAGCGAATCAGGTATGTATACATTGGTTCTGCGCTGCCGCGATGCAGTCAATAAAGGTTCAGTCCCGCACAAATTCCGCAAGTGGGTAACAGCAGAAGTTCTGCCTTCAATTCGCAAACATGGCGAGTATGTAAAAGGAAAGAAAACCACTGTTGAGGAAAGAACACCGCTACGCGATGCAGTAAACATGCTGGTAGGAAAGAAAGGACTTCGCTATGACGATGCATACAATATGGTTCATCAGCGTTTTGGTATTGACAGCATTGATGAACTTTCAATTGAACAAATCCCGCTGGCCGTAGAGTACATCCACAGGGTAGTGCTTGAAGGTGAGTTCATTGGCAAACAAGAGAAGAAAACCAACGAGCTTTCTGCAAAAGAAGCAAACAGCCTTGTATGGTTATGGGATTATGCCAACCGCTCACAGGCATTATTCCGCGAACTGTATCCGGCGCTAAAACAAATTCAATCGAACTATTCCGGCAGATGCTACGACTACGGTCATGAATTCTCGTATGTTATCGGAATGGCGAGAGACGTTTTAATAAACCACACACGAGATGTTGATATTAATGAGCCAGACGGACCAACGAATCTTTCCGCATGGATGAGACTTAAGAATAAAGAATTGCCTCCTTCAGTACATAACTACTGACAGATAACCAACGCAACGACCCAGCTTCGGCTGGGTTTTTTTATGCCCAAAATTCACCGTAGCTACGCTGCGGCGATTCCTTGTATCTGGAGCAAATTAAATGACAGACATTACAGCCAATGTGATCGTATCGATGCCTTCGCAACTCTTCACTATGGCTCGTTCTTTTAAAGCCGTAGCCAATGGCAAAATTTATATCGGTAAAATTGACACTGACCCGGTAAATCCTGAAAACCAGATTCAGGTTTATGTGGAAAACGAAGACGGTTCTCACGTTCCTGTTTCGCAACCAATCATCATTAACGCTGCTGGTTACCCGGTATATAACGGGCAGATTGCCAAGTTCGTAACTGTGCAAGGCCATTCTATGGCTGTTTATGATGCATATGGTGCGCAGCAGTTTTATTTTCCTAATGTGCTGAAGTATGATCCTGATCAGTTATCTATAAAACTATCAAGTAATATTGGATACAAATACATTGGAATGGTAGAGAGCGCTAACTCCCTTAAAGATATACAAGGAATGTCGATATCTGATAAATTATATTTAAAATCATACGTATCCGGACTCGAACTTGGTGGTGGGTTTGTTGTAGCTGTAGACAAGTCAATTGCAGTTGATAACGTAATGGTTTTAGAAGGTAACGGTGTAAATTGGAAGAGAATAAACCCAAGCCTTGAGTTTTCTGTATATGACGCTGGTTACAGCGGCGCTGGGGATATTGCATTATTTATTAATAAAATAAACTCTCTAGGTTATGATTGCGTTGTTCCATGTAGTGGAGAATTCTCGTCTTTAATTGATATTGATTTCGCGAAGGGTGGGATAAGAGGATCGAATAAATGCGTTTTAACTGAGATTAATGGGATATCAGGCGATTATGCAATTAGGTTAAGCAACTCTAATATTTCTTATGATAATAGGGATGAAATAAATGCAACATCAATTTTAGATGGCATATCTTTTAAGATGCTAGGATCTAAAAAGATTTTACTTGGAGGTATTGGCACTGGTGAATTATCAGAGTTAAGAATAAGTAATTCTTCATTCATATCATCTGCTGGAATTGAGTTTCTTGATAATTCATATAGAATTTTATTTGACAAAGTAACAATATCAAGATGTCTAAACAACACAATTATATTTAATTCTCCATCAAACTCAGGCGAGGTAATGACATTTAATAATTGTTGGGTTGTTGATAATGGAGGTCCATTGACAATTAGAAATGGTCAATTTATTTTTAACTGTTGCTCTATGCCATCAGGTAAGAAAGAAGGTTATTTTGATTCTACTGTTTTTATTGAAGATAACGCAACCGTTGTTTACTCAAGTGGAAATATTGAGTTTCAGCCAGGTCAAAGCTTTGTGGCGTTCTCTGCATCTGGAAGCACAAGAATAAGCATTAAAGATACAACGCTACTTACTCCCTCTGGATATAGTTCAGTTCCGTTTGTTGTAAATGATGATTCAGTACTTTCATTAACAAATTGCTCATTGCCTTTATTTGACCAAATGGATTTGGCGACAGGATCAGCAACTAGACAGGTAGTTGGAGGTAATAGTAAAAAAATAATGTCATATGGATGCTATCCACGATCTGGATTTATAACAACTCAGTGGGATAAAGGGAACATAGTTAGTCCATACATAAATTCGCTATCAAATGGAAGTGGACAGTTTTTAAACTACTCTAACTGGAGCCTTCAACAAACTGGTTCAGGTGTTGTTACAGCAGGAACGGATTCTGATGTTCCAAATGATATTATGTTTTCCAGGTCTTTGTATGTAGCAATACCATCTATAGGAGCATCTGCAAAATTTTATCAGGAGTGCTCAGACTGCTCACCAGGACGATATTTCCAGTTAGGTTTTTGGGCTAAGAATCAAGTGACAACAATCTCTGGTATTGAGTTTTTTGATAAAGAAGGGAACTCTGTTCAGGGAAAAGCAACATTTACAATTCCACTAGGCTCCACATGGAATTTCTACGCATTAATAGATATTGTTCCTCCTGGAGCAAGCAAAGTTAGGATTGATTTTGATGTTTCCGGTGAAGCAGGCTCTCTTCATTTGCATAATGTTATTTATGGGCTGATTTGAAGATTTCACATCTAATGTGACCAAACTTAGACAAAACAAAGCCTTGTCTGGATTGCAAAGCTTTGTACTATCCGATAGTGGTTAAGGTTGGTCACTCCACCTTTTCATCAATCCAATCCGCCCACCATTGCATCATTTCTCTGCGCTTTTCTAGATACTGAGCATGGTTGTAAATCCCACGCACAGATCCGCCGTTGGCATGTGCCAGTTGCACTTCAATAGCGTCAGCAGGCCATTCGTGCTCGTTCATAATTGTGCTGAATTCATGCCTGAATCCGTGACCGCTTTCCAGACCCTCATAGCCGATTTGTTTGATCACAAGCAATACCGCGTTCTCGCAGATTGGCTTCTTCTTATCGTTGCGCCCGGCAAAAACAAACTCTGATACTGGTTTGGTGATTGAGCTTAGCGTAGTGAGAAGTTCAACTACCTGGTCTGACATCGGTACTACATGAATCTTGCGGCCCTTCATCACATTGGCGTCGATGGTGATAATCCTGTTTTCAAAATCGACGTTCTTCCATTGCATGGAACGAAGCTCTTTCGTTCTTAGGGCTGTATAGCGTAAAACCTTGGTGGCAATGAGCGATACGATACTTCCTGAAAATGTTGCAAGTGCTTTGTTGAATGCCGGGATCTGGTCTGCAGGAAGAAACGGGAAGTTCTTCTTGCGGTATCCTTTCATGGCGTCTGCAAGGTCAGGTGCCGGGTTATATTTAGCCCTTCCGGTGACAATAGCGTAACGGAAAACCTCTCCGCATCTTCTGCGGGCTTTGTTGGCTCGCTCCATTGCACCGCGATCTTCAAATCTGCGGATTACTTCCAGCAGTTGCATCGGCTCAATATCCTGAATTTCAAGGCCGCCGATGATGGGTAAAATGTCGTCGTCAAACATTTTGGCAAGTTCGTTTGCATAGCCTACTGACCAGACTTGCTTCTTGTGCTCGTACCATTCCTTGTAAATCGCACTAAAGGAATTGTTGTTAGACGAAGCCTTTTTCGCCTTTACCGGATCGATGCCAACCGAGATGTCTTTCCTCGCAGTCCATGCTTTATCCCTTGCCTCTTGCAAAGTCATAAGCGGATATTTTCCGACAGTCAGGATTTTCTCCTTACCGTCAATCTTGTAGCGAAGCTGCCATACCTTTTTCCCGGATACAGGGACATAAAGGTACAGGCCATTACCATCGAGAAGGCGGTATGGTTTTTCTTTCGGCTTTGCTGCTTCAATCTGCTTAACGGTGAGCATGGGTAAAAATCCGGTGGGTAAAATTATTTTATCCACTTTTTACCCGTCATGGAGTGCGGCTGTCAACGACCTGACGCGAACCATGACGAACCGTGAATATACGGAAGGCTTGATATTCAGGGGGTTTTGCGGACTGGTACGGATGGGAGCGAACTGATAAATGGTGTCCCCTGCAGGAATCGAACCTGCAATTAGCCCTTAGGAGGGGCTCGTTATATCCATTTAACTAAGAGGACAATGCGGCATGAGTATACCCGCTAATGGAGTGCGGGGTAAGTACGCTGCCGCTCGATTGCTTAAACCCTCGCCATTTATGCCGGGTTTTTATAATTTTTCTTAATGTTTTCCGCACGTTCTGCTTTTTGGCGTGCTTCTGCTTTACGCTTATTGCTCATGTCGTTACGAATCTGTGCATGACTCATTAACGCGAAGATAAAGGTGCCGCCGCAGATGTTCCCCGCTAAAGTAGGTAGTGCGAAGGGCCAGATGAAATCGCTCCAGTGCAGCGTACCGTTAAACACCAGATAGAGGATTTCAACAGAACCGACCACGATATGGGTGGTGTCACCCAGGGCAATAAGCCAGGTCATCAATATAATCACCACAATCTTTGCCGCACCCGCTGCAGGAAACATCCAAACCATAGTGGCGATCAGCCAGCCGGAAATGATCGCGTTGGCAAACATCTCGCTGGGGGTGTTCTTCATCACATCCATGCCGATTTTGACAAATGCATCGCGAGTTTCTTCATTGAAGATAGGCATATATTCAAATGCCCACGCCGCAATACCTGTCCCGAGAATATTACCCAGCAGCACGACGCCCCATAACCGTATAAGTAAGCCGACGTTGCTCATTGTCGGTTTTTGCATGACGGGTAGTACCGCAGTCACGGTATTTTCGGTAAATAATTGCTGGCGGGCCATAATGACGATAATAAAACCAAAGGTATAACCGAGATTCTCCAGCAAGAAGCTGCCCGGCACACCTTCCAGTTCGACTTGAAATATCCCTTTTGCCAGTAACGAAGCGCCCATCGACAGACCCGCCGCAATGGCTGACCACAGTAGCGCCATTGCGTCGCGTTCCAGCTCTTTTTCACCATCCTGGCGGATATGCTCATGAATTGCCATCGCCCGGGAGGGGAGTCGGTCTTCATCTATTTCTATTTTTTTGCCGCGCTCTTTTTCTTCGCTCTCAACTTCAATTTCGTCGCTGTGTTGATCAATTTTGTCGTTGTCCATGGTCTCTTCTCTTGAATTAGCACGTATAGCTAAAGCGTAGCGGCTTTTTTGCTCGCAACTGACGGGAGTTACTCTGAAAATGTAGAAAAGGCTGCGTTTGCCTTTTTCTGTTTCTATAGAATCAAGTAGCCTACAGGGCGGCGATTACCAGGCTATGATCAAATCAGCAAATCAGGGCGTCTGGACATCAGTTGACGTGCTGTTACAATCGCCCACACCTAAACAGGCGGATACGGTATCGTTCCGTCATGGATGGCAAACTGCATAAGCCATAAAAAAACAGGGAGACATTTATGAAGCTTCGCCTGTCGGCGCTTGCTCTGGGAACTACGCTTCTGGTGGGGTGTGCGAGTTCCGGTACAGATCAGCAAGGGCGTTCTGACCCGTTAGAAGGGTTCAACCGCACCATGTACAACTTCAACTTCAATGTATTAGACCCGTATATTGTTCGACCGGTCGCTGTCGCCTGGCGTGATTATGTTCCGCAACCGGCGCGTAACGGTTTGAGCAACTTTACTGGCAACCTTGAAGAACCTGCGGTGATGGTTAACTACTTCTTGCAGGGCGACCCTTATCAGGGGATGGTCCACTTTACCCGCTTTTTCCTGAACACCATTTTGGGGATGGGCGGTTTTATTGATGTTGCAGGGATGGCGAACCCGAAACTGCAACGGACTGAACCTCACCGCTTCGGTAGTACGCTTGGTCATTATGGCGTGGGTTATGGGCCTTACGTTCAGTTACCGTTCTACGGTAGCTTCACGCTGCGTGATGACGGTGGTGATATGGCGGATGGTCTTTACCCGGTTCTTTCCTGGCTGACCTGGCCGATGTCTGTGGGTAAATGGACGCTTGAAGGGATCGAAACCCGCGCTCAGCTGCTGGATTCCGATGGTCTGCTGCGTCAGTCGTCCGATCCTTATATTATGGTGCGCGAAGCGTACTTCCAGCGTCATGATTTCATCGCTAATGGCGGCGAACTCAAACCGCAGGAAAATCCGAACGCACAAGCGATTCAGGATGATTTAAAAGATATTGATTCTGAATAAGAAACAAATAAAAAAGGTGAGTCGCAAAACTCACCTTTTTTGTTGTTATCCCTCAATTACCACAAGTAAAAGGAGATAAACCGACAATGACCTAGACGTAATTATGTAAAAATACTGATGTTCGTCACTGACTATTTCCGATATTCAGCTGTTGAAAAATCAAAAAACTGGAAAAATAATTTTAAATATCATCAAAATTAACACCTGGCGCAGATGGTTGATTAATTTCATTTTGATATTCAGCCTGGCGATTTTGAAGCCTTTCTTCAATTTTACCTTCGAGATCCTTAAAATGCTTATATATTTTTTGAGAATGGCCAACGTTAATTTTGTTACCGACTAAAGTAGAAACTATTTCTTTTAGATGGTCGCATTTATATTTTGCATCGTCCACTTGAAAATCATATCTTATTGCTCGACCATAACGTTTAAAAACGTCGTTTGGTTCTCTCAGTCTTTCCCCGTTGAGCTCGTTTACAACCTGATGATCGGAACCAGTTGCAAATGATTCTGCCATGATAGCTTTACTGCTTTCAAACCACGCTGAAGCACTCCTGGCGTTTTCACTACAATATTGGGTGAGACTATCACCATTAATACGAATTCCTCTTTGAATGTGGTAGTCGTCCTGATCGTAGTAACCGAGAGATAAGTAATCATTTCCGTTTTTATTTTTAATTACAATAGCGAGAGAGTCGCCTTTTTTATCTTTACCGTACCAGGTAAATAAGTCCGTTGGTTCGCTTTTCCCGCTCTCATCAAATTCCGTTACCGTATGTCTGAGTTTGTGTGATATCTTATCGAAGATAAAACCAGGATCTCCATCATATATTTCTTTTAATGCGCTGAAGATCATTTCCTTGTTATTGATATCATGAGTCTTCTCAACTATGTTGTCATTAATGATAGTACGGACGAGTTCTTTGTCTTTATAGTTCGCAGGTAATTCTATTGGTTCTTGGTTGTCGATACCAATAGTAATATGGTCTGTATCATTGGAGTCAATATCAATATAAGTAACTGAGGAATTATTAATATTAAATCTATAAGGATCGTCGTTTACTCGTATGGCGTTTTTTATAAGCTCAAGTAGATGTTTAATACAGGTGCTTATTCCTTCCTTACCATTAAAAAGGTTTTTGAACTCTTGTACTAATCCATTAACTTCATCATTGTTATTTTCATTGATGGATTCTGGGTAAGCTGCGCTGGTATTGTTGATTGAAATAGATGGTAGCATGATTTTATTCCATTTTGATTGATTTGTTACAAATATATATTACCTAATGAAATAGACTATCAAAAAACGCTCATTTATTTAGAACCTATCTTTAATTTGAGTGTATGAGCGCACAATAGCCAGGGGGGGGGAGTATCCTGGAAATGCAGAAAAGTAAACTCTTTGAGAAGGACGAGCAGAACGCCTGAAAATATGCCTTTCCCTTCAGGTTTGTCTGTGGATACCGCTTATTGATTTGAAAGGGCAAGCTGCCAACAGGCTGTTTGCAAAACTCAGGAGGTAAGCAATGAGGACACTACTTTCGGTGAAGTGGGGGAGTTAAAGTCACCTGCTATGCAGGTGACTTTATCCAGGCGAACGCGTTATCAGAACGCGTAGTTAAAGTTAGTACCGAACAGCCAGGCTTTACCTTCAGACTCGAACTGGTATGGGCCTTCGTTAATTTTCACGCTCTGACCGTGCATATAAGAAACACCAACGTCGACTGAAGCATCTTTATTAAATGCGTAAGTCGTACCTGCACTCAGCCAGAAACGGTCCTGGTCCGGAATGGAGATAGAACGATTCTGTGCAGGAACTGGGCTGTCATCAAAGGCGATACCGGTACGGAAGGTCCAGTTATCATCGTAGTAATAAGTGGTACCCAACGCGATGCGGTAAGCATCTTTAAAGCCTTCATGTTTCTGGAACAGCGTGTCGCCACTGGTTGAGGTCGCTTTCAGCTGCTGGAACTGACTCCAGCTGGTGTAAGCCAGGCTATAGTGAATCGCCCACTGTGGATCAACACGGTTATAACCTGACACTTCCCACATTTCAGGCAGGTTCAGCGTCAGATAACCCGATTGCGTTGCGCCACCTGTCGCGGTAGGAATTGGCAAACCGTAGTTATTAAACGCACGATTAAGATCGCTGCTGTAGTTACCTTTGAAGTCAATTTTCACTTCAGAACGGTAGGTCAGTGCATAGCGGTTATTTTTATCCAGTTCATACAGGATTCCGGCGTTCCAGCCAAAGCCCCACTGGTTACCGTTCAGATGAGCGATTTTGGTATTACTGTCAATACCGTTGGCGGTAGCTGCCAATGCTTGCCCTTGCTGAGTTTGGCCAGCAGGAGATTGCATAATTTGGCCAGCAACCAACTGCCCCAGATCGCCTGCGAAACGTTCAATTTTCGCGCGAGCGTAGACGGCGTTGAAACCAAGACCAAAGCTCCATGCATTATTTAAGCGATACGCACCGCTTAAGTTCAGGTTCATGGTTTCAAGGTCGGTTGTACCCCCGACAGAGCCGCCTGCATAAGTATCGTTAAACTCTGTAGCCAGACCATAGTTAGAGGTAATAGAAGCGCCCCAACCAAATTGGTCGTTAATCGGTGCAACAAAGTGCATGTTCGGAACCCATGCCGTAGGCGCGATGTTATCGGCTTTCAGGCTACGACCAGATGGAGACGTTCCGCTGATATTTACATCCGGGTCAATATAAACCGCACCCGCAGAAAATGTCGGGCGGTCAAACATAGTAATCAATGCGGGGTTACGGCTGACGTTACCTGCATCATCGGCAATTGCGCCTTCCCCTGAATAAGCCCGGCCCAGGCCAGAGGAAGAAAATTCGTTTAACTGAAAGCCTGCCGACCAGGCCTGGGTGGAGATAAGTGCCACTGCGACTGCGAGAGCAGACTTTGTAAACAGGGTTTTCTGGCTCATGACCATAACCTCAATGATTTATTTTTATACAAACTATGTTACGTGCTGTAACAGGAGCGCGAAGTGTAGGGTCTGAGGTACATCTTAGAAATCAGACCAGTGGCGAGAGTATAGGTCGGACCAGCTGGAATGTTGCAAGTATGTTTCTATCTTTTTTCAAATATGATCTAAGAAACGCGATCCAGCTGGCAAAATTTGGAGGTGGCGCACTCATGGATTCGGGTGAATTTTGTTTTAGATCATTTTTAAGTGTGATTTCGGTCACTTATCCGATTTTGCAGAATTAACAACTGGAGCAGCACTTTCCGGAAGCGTAAAATATCCACAACGTTTATCTGGCACCTTGGGTGCACATACAGAGGAAATCAACGATGAGTAAATGTAGTGCTGATGAAACCCCGGTTTGCTGCTGTATGGATGTTGGCACCATTATGGACAACTCCGACTGCACCGCGTCTTACAGCCGCGTGTTTGCAAACCGCGCAGAAGCAGAGCAAACGCTGGCGGCGCTGACTGAAAAAGCCCGTAGCGTGGAATCTGAACCTTGCAAAATCACCCCGACTTTCACTGAAGAGTCTGACGGTGTGCGCCTGGATATCGATTTCACTTTTGCCTGCGAAGCTGAAATGCTGATTTTCCAGCTGGGTCTGCGTTAATTCCTCTCGGGTACGTACGCCCCTGTCAGTTGCTGGCAGGGGCGTTTTCTTTTCTCTTCTTCTTTTCTCTCTGTGTCATAGCTCCCACTTTCCCTTTTCTCCACTTGGCTAAATGTAAAAAAATGGTTAAGACTATGATCAGGTCAGACCACTTTATTTATTTTTTTACAGGGGAGTGTTATGGGTCAGGTTTTACCGCTGGTTACCCGCCAGGGCGATCGTATCGCCATTGTTAGCGGTTTACGTACGCCTTTTGCCCGTCAGGCGACGGCTTTTCATGGTATTCCCGCGGTTGATTTAGGGAAGATGGTGGTAGGCGAACTGCTGGCACGCAGCGAGATCCCCGCCGAAGTGATTGAACAACTGGTCTTTGGTCAGGTCGTACAAATGCCTGAAGCCCCCAACATTGCGCGTGAAATTGTTCTCGGTACGGGAATGAATGTACATACCGATGCTTACAGCGTCAGCCGCGCTTGCGCTACCAGTTTCCAGGCAGTTGCAAACGTCGCAGAAAGCCTGATGGCGGGAACTATTCGAGCGGGGATTGCCGGTGGGGCAGATTCCTCTTCGGTATTGCCAATTGGCGTCAGTAAAAAACTGGCGCGCGTGCTGGTTGATGTCAACAAAGCTCGTACCATGAGCCAGCGACTGAAACTCTTCTCTCGCCTGCGTTTGCGCGACTTAATGCCCGTACCACCTGCGGTAGCAGAATATTCTACCGGCTTGCGGATGGGCGACACCGCAGAGCAAATGGCGAAAACCTACGGCATCACCCGAGAACAGCAAGATGCATTAGCGCACCGTTCGCATCAGCGTGCCGCTCAGGCATGGTCAGACGGAAAACTCAAAGAAGAGGTGATGACTGCCTTTATCCCTCCTTATAAACAACCGCTTGTCGAAGACAACAATATTCGCGGTAATTCCTCGCTTGCCGATTACGCAAAGCTGCGCCCGGCGTTTGATCGCAAACACGGAACGGTAACGGCGGCAAACAGTACGCCGCTGACCGATGGCGCGGCAGCGGTGATCCTGATGACTGAATCCCGGGCGAAAGAATTAGGGCTGGTGCCGCTGGGGTATCTGCGCAGCTACGCATTTACTGCGATTGATGTCTGGCAGGACATGTTGCTCGGTCCAGCCTGGTCAACACCGCTGGCGCTGGAGCGTGCCGGTTTGACGATGAGCGATCTGACATTGATCGATATGCACGAAGCCTTTGCAGCTCAGACGCTGGCGAATATTCAGTTGCTGGGTAGTGAACGTTTTGCTCGTGAAGCACTGGGGCGTGCACATGCCACTGGCGAAGTGGACGATAGCAAATTTAACGTGCTTGGCGGTTCGATTGCTTACGGGCATCCCTTCGCGGCGACCGGCGCGCGGATGATTACCCAGACATTGCATGAACTTCGCCGTCGCGGCGGTGGATTTGGTTTAGTTACCGCCTGTGCTGCCGGTGGGCTTGGCGCGGCAATGGTTCTGGAGGCGGAATAATGGAAATGACATCAGCGTTTACCCTTAATGTTCGTCTGGACAACATTGCCGTTATCACCATCGACGTACCGGGTGAGAAAATGAATACCCTGAAGGCGGAGTTTGCCTCGCAGGTGCGCGCCATTATTAAGCAACTCCGTGAAAACAAAGAGTTGCGAGGCGTGGTGTTTGTCTCCGCTAAACCGGACAACTTCATTGCTGGCGCAGACATCAACATGATCGGCAACTGCAAAACGGCGCAAGAAGCGGAAGCTCTGGCGCGGCAGGGCCAACAGTTGATGGCGGAGATTCATGCTTTGCCCATTCAGGTTATCGCGGCTATTCATGGCGCTTGCCTGGGTGGTGGGCTGGAGTTGGCGCTGGCGTGCCACGGTCGCGTTTGTACTGACGATCCTAAAACGGTGCTCGGTTTGCCTGAAGTACAACTTGGATTGTTACCCGGTTCAGGCGGCACCCAGCGTTTACCGCGTCTGATAGGCGTCAGCACAGCATTAGAGATGATCCTCACCGGAAAACAACTTCGGGCGAAACAGGCATTAAAGCTGGGGCTGGTGGATGACGTTGTTCCGCACTCCATTCTGCTGGAAGCCGCTGTTGAGCTGGCAAAGAAGGAGCGCCCATCTTCCCGCCCTCTACCTGTACGCGAGCGTATTCTGGCGGGGCCGTTAGGTCGTGCGCTGCTGTTCAAAATGGTCGGCAAGAAAACAGAACACAAAACTCAAGGCAATTATCCGGCGACAGAACGCATCCTGGAGGTTGTTGAAACGGGATTAGCGCAGGGCACCAGCAGCGGTTATGACGCCGAAGCTCGGGCGTTTGGCGAACTGGCGATGACGCCACAATCGCAGGCGCTGCGTAGTATCTTTTTTGCCAGTACGGACGTGAAGAAAGATCCCGGCAGTGATGCGCCGCCTGCGCCATTAAACAGCGTGGGGATTTTAGGTGGTGGCTTGATGGGCGGCGGTATTGCTTATGTCACTGCTTGTAAAGCGGGGATTCCGGTCAGAATTAAAGATATCAACCCGCAGGGCATAAATCATGCGCTGAAGTACAGTTGGGATCAGCTGGAGGGCAAAGTTCGCCGTCGTCATCTCAAAGCCAGCGAACGTGACAAACAGCTGGCATTAATCTCCGGAACGACGGACTATCGCGGCTTTGCCCATCGCGATCTGATTATTGAAGCGGTGTTTGAAAATCTCGAATTGAAACAACAGATGGTGGCGGAAGTTGAGCAAAATTGCGCCGCTCATACCATCTTTGCTTCGAATACGTCATCTTTACCGATTGGTGATATCGCCGCTCACGCCACGCGACCTGAGCAAGTTATCGGCCTGCATTTCTTCAGTCCGGTGGAAAAAATGCCGCTGGTGGAGATTATTCCTCATGCGGGGACATCGGCGCAAACCATCGCTACCACAGTAAAACTGGCGAAAAAACAGGGTAAAACGCCAATTGTCGTGCGTGACAAAGCCGGTTTTTACGTCAATCGCATCTTAGCGCCTTACATTAATGAAGCTATCCGCATGTTGACCCAAGGTGAACGGGTAGAGCACATTGATGCCGCGCTAGTGAAATTTGGTTTTCCGGTAGGCCCAATCCAACTTTTGGATGAGGTAGGAATCGACACCGGGACTAAAATTATTCCTGTACTGGAAGCCGCTTATGGAGAACGTTTTAGCGCGCCTGCAAATGTTGTTTCTTCAATTTTGAACGACGATCGCAAAGGCAGAAAAAATGGCCGGGGTTTCTATCTTTATGGTCAGAAAGGGCGTAAAAGCAAAAAACAGGTCGATCCCGCCATTTACCCGCTGATTGGCACACAAGGGCAGGGGCGAATCTCCGCACCGCAGGTTGCTGAACGGTGTGTGATGTTGATGCTGAATGAAGCAGTACGTTGTGTTGATGAGCAGGTTATCCGTAGCGTGCGTGACGGGGATATTGGCGCGGTATTTGGCATTGGTTTTCCGCCATTTCTCGGTGGACCGTTCCGCTATATCGATTCTCTCGGCGCGGGCGAAGTGGTTGCAATAATGCAACGACTTGCCACGCAGTATGGTTCCCGTTTTACCCCTTGCGAGCGTTTGGTCGAGATGGGCGCGCGTGGGGAAAGTTTTTGGAAAACAACTGCAACTGACCTGCAATAAGAAGGTCAAAGCTATATGAATCCGCGCTGAATGGCGGAGTGTTGGTCAAAATGTAAACGCATATTGACTATACTTACGCCATTGAGGTAAAAAACAGCGTTTCATTCGGTGAATGGATAAGGCACAATGCCGGCCACCGTTTTCTTTCTCTGGTTTCAGATGAAAGAAAACGGGCGAATCTGGTTAACAAAAGCGGTGCAATATGCAAGTTTTTATCATGCGTCACGGCGACGCAGCCCTCGATGCCGCCAGTGATTCCGTTCGTCCTCTGACCACTAATGGTTGTGACGAATCTCGCCTGATGGCGAACTGGCTGAAAGGTCAAAAAGTGGAAATCGAACGCGTTCTGGTGAGCCCGTTCCTGCGAGCCGAGCAAACACTGGAAGAAGTAGGGGATTGTCTGAACCTGCCTTCCAGTGCAGAAGTTCTGCCGGAGTTAACGCCCTGCGGCGATGTTGGTCTGGTCAGTGCCTATTTGCAGGCGTTGACCAATGAAGGTGTTGCTTCGGTACTGGTGATCTCTCACTTACCGTTAGTCGGGTATCTGGTTGCCGAGTTATGTCCGGGCGAAACGCCGCCTATGTTTACCACCTCGGCCATTGCCAGCGTAACGCTTGATGAAAGCGGAAACGGCACATTCAACTGGCAGATGAGCCCGTGTAATCTGAAGATGGCAAAAGCTATCTGATGAGTTCCAAATTATGCCCAATGAGGTAGATTCATTGGGCATAATTGCTCATCAGGCAGCGGATATCTGTCAACCTCACTACTATCGAAGACTCTCCCCATCTATAAATAAAACACCTTTAACTTTCATTCGGAAAGTATTCTTCTGCGCGTATCTTGATTTTGCCCAAAGTTACATGTTGAAATGAATAATGTCTGTTTGACACTCATTATCATTTATTAATACAGATAATGGAGAAAATAGAGTTGAATAATCAGGCAGGACGTAATTGAAACTTGATTAAATTCTGGCTATAGTGTTTATATATTATATCGACAAAAGCGGGTTAATGCCAATCGCATTATATGTTCATTGTTTGTTTTTTAAGCTATTGGCATTCATTGTTGATATGCTTCCTGTTTTTTCTAAATATATATTTCGTGTTTTTTTAGAAGATCCTTAAGATAATCTTTCCCCTATCAATATATTAATTAAATCTACATTTACTCATTAGTAAAATTAAATTGAATCAGGGGAGTGAAAACATCACTATTCGACCCCACACCAACGAATACATTTTTTACGACCTGTTTTTTTGGATCGCATGCCGTATTCAATGGCTGGGTATAAACATTGGCTATTGACTGAATCAATGTATTGCAATGTTTATATTTTAATTATTTATAGTTTAAGGACAAATAATGAGTAAGTTTGTTAAAACAGCTATTGCTGCGGCAATGGTGATGGGCGCGTTCACCTCTACGGCAACAATCGCTGCGGGTAACAACGGTACTGCACGTTTTTACGGCACCATTGAAGACTCAGTGTGTTCTATCGTTCCGGACGATCACAAACTGGAAGTTGATATGGGTGATATCGGTGCCGAAAAACTGAAAAATAACGGCACCACCACGCCGAAAAATTTCCAGATTCGCCTGCAAGATTGCGTATTTGATACTCAGGAAACAATGACCACTACCTTTACTGGTACCGTTTCTTCTGCAAATAGCGGCAATTATTACACCATTTTCAATACCGATACCGGTGCGGCATTTAACAATGTTAGCCTGGCGATCGGTGACTCTCTGGGTACCTCTTACAAAAGCGGCATGGGTATTGACCAGAAAATCGTGAAAGATACTGCCACTAATAAAGGCAAAGCGAAGCAGACTCTGAACTTTAAAGCCTGGCTGGTCGGCGCAGCTGATGCGCCAGATCTGGGTAATTTCGAAGCAAATACCACCTTCCAGATTACTTACCTGTAAGGCATACCCCCATAGCGACACTGCTATGGGGTATTTAAATGGATTTTGACCGAACAAGAATAAAAACGGATAAAAACGTGTATGCCTGACCATTCTCTTTTTCGATTACGGATTCTTCCGTGGTGCATTGCGCTGGCAATGTCAGGGAGTTATAGCAGTGTCTGGGCTGAAGACGACATTCAGTTTGATTCCCGTTTTCTGGAATTAAAAGGCGACACAAAAATTGATCTGAAGCGTTTTTCCAGCCAGGGGTATGTTGAGCCCGGAAAATACAATTTACAGGTTCAACTAAATAAACAGCCATTGGCGGAAGAGTACGATATTTACTGGTATGCTGGTGAAGATGACGTTAGCAAAAGCTATGCTTGTCTGACACCGGAACTGGTGGCGCAGTTTGGTTTAAAAGAAGACGTGGCGAAAAATCTGCAATGGAGCCACGATGGTAAATGCCTGAAGCCCGGTCAACTGGAAGGCGTGGAAATTAAGGCTGATTTAAGCCAGTCCGCATTAGTCATTTCACTACCGCAGGCTTACCTCGAATATACCTGGCCCGACTGGGATCCACCTTCTCGTTGGGATGATGGCATCTCCGGGATCATTGCGGACTACAGCATCACTGCGCAAACACGACACGAAGAAAATGGCGGCGATGACAGTAACGAGATCAGCGGCAACGGGACGGTCGGGGTTAACCTGGGGCCATGGCGTATGCGCGCTGACTGGCAGACCAACTATCAACATACGCGCAGTAATGATGATGACGATGAATTTGGCGGCGATGACACACAAAAAAAATGGGAGTGGAGTCGCTATTATGCCTGGCGGGCGTTACCGTCATTAAAAGCCAAACTGGCGCTGGGCGAAGATTACCTCAATTCCGATATTTTCGACGGTTTTAATTATGTTGGTGGCAGTGTCAGCACTGACGATCAAATGTTGCCTCCCAATCTGCGCGGCTACGCGCCAGACATTTCCGGCGTGGCACACACCACAGCAAAAGTGACCGTCAGCCAGATGGGGCGTGTGATTTACGAAACGCAGGTTCCGGCTGGACCGTTTCGTATTCAGGATCTTGGTGATTCCGTCTCCGGTACGTTGCATATTCGCATTGAAGAACAGAACGGCCAGGTGCAGGAATATGACATCAGCACCGCCTCGATGCCATACCTCACTCGCCCAGGCCAGGTTCGCTATAAGATCATGATGGGACGTCCGCAAGAGTGGGGCCACCATGTCGAGGGGGGATTTTTCTCTGGTGCTGAAGCCTCCTGGGGCATCGCTAACGGCTGGTCGTTATATGGCGGTGCGCTGGGTGATGAAAACTATCAGTCTGCGGCGCTGGGCGTCGGTCGCGATTTGTCTACCTTCGGCGCGGTCGCGTTTGATGTTACTCATTCGCATACCAAACTGGATAAAGACACCGCTTATGGCAAAGGTTCGCTGGACGGTAACTCCTTCCGTGTGAGTTATTCCAAAGACTTTGACCAGCTCAACAGCCGCGTCACTTTCGCTGGATATCGCTTCTCGGAAGAGAACTTTATGACCATGAGCGAGTATCTGGATGCCAGTGACAGCGAAATGGTCCGTACGGGCAACGACAAAGAGATGTACACCGCCACTTATAACCAGAACTTCCGCGATGCGGGTGTTTCGGTTTATCTCAACTATACCCGCCATACCTACTGGGATCGTGAGGAGCAGACAAACTACAACATCATGCTCTCCCACTATTTCAATATGGGCAGCATTCGTAATATGAGCGTTTCCCTGACTGGCTACCGCTACGAGTATGACAACCGGGCGGATAAGGGCATGTACATTTCGCTCAGTATGCCGTGGGGCGACAACAGTACCGTTAGCTATAACGGCAACTATGGCAGTGGGACGGACAGCAGCCAGGTCGGTTATTTTAGCCGTGTCGATGACGCGACTCACTATCAGTTGAACATCGGCACCAGTGACAAACACACCAGCGTTGATGGCTACTACAGCCATGATGGTTCGCTGGCGCAGGTTGACCTCAGTGCGAACTACCATGAAGGGCAATACACCTCTGCGGGCTTGTCGTTACAGGGCGGCGCAACGCTTACTACCCACGGCGGCGCACTTCACCGTACCCAGAATATGGGCGGGACACGCCTGCTGATTGATGCCGATGGCGTTGCCGATGTTCCGGTGGAAGGTAACGGGGCTGCTGTTTATACCAATATGTTTGGTAAAGCCGTCGTTTCTGACGTTAACAATTATTATCGCAATCAGGCGTATATCGACCTCAACAAATTGCCGGAAAACGCCGAAGCAACCCAGTCGGTGGTGCAAGCCACGCTAACTGAAGGAGCCATTGGCTACCGCAAATTTGCCGTCATCAGTGGTCAAAAAGCGATGGCGGTGCTGCGTTTACAAGATGGCAGCCATCCACCGTTTGGCGCAGAAGTAAAAAATGATAACGAGCAGACAGTGGGCCTTGTCGATGATGACGGTAGTGTCTATCTGGCTGGGGTGAAACCTGGCGAACATATGAGTGTGTTCTGGAGTGGTGTTGCGCATTGCGATATCAACCTGCCGGACCCGCTGCCTGCCGATCTGTTTAACGGCTTGTTACTGCCATGCCAGCATAAAGGCAACGTCGCGCCGGTTGTTCCTGATGACATAAAGCCTGTCATTCAGGAGCAGACGCAACAGGTGACACCCACCGATCCCCCTGTTTCTGTTTCAGCTAACCAATAACGTGATTAAGGAATGATCCATGTCTGATTTACTTTGCTCTGCCAAATTGGGTGCTATGACGCTGGCGTTACTGCTTAGCGCTACCAGTTTGTCTGCCCTGGCGTCTGTAACGCCAGATCGTACCCGTTTGATATTTAATGAAAGCGACAAATCAATCAGCGTGACGCTGCGTAATAACGATCCGAAACTCCCTTATCTGGCTCAAAGCTGGATTGAAGATGAAAAGGGTAACAAGATCACCTCGCCGTTAACTGTGCTGCCGCCAGTGCAACGCATCGATTCAATGATGAACGGGCAGGTAAAAGTGCAGGGAATGCCGGATATCAACAAATTGCCAGCCGATCGTGAAAGCATGTTCTACTTTAACGTGCGCGAGATCCCGCCAAAATCAAACAAACCCAATACCCTGCAAATCGCGCTGCAAACGCGTATCAAGTTGTTCTGGCGACCAAAGGCGCTGGAAAAGGTCAGTATGAAAAGTCCGTGGCAGCACAAGGTGACGCTCACCCGCAGCGGTCAGGCATTTACCGTCAATAACCCAACGCCGTACTACGTGATTATCAGCAACGCCAGTGCGCAGAAAAACGGTAATCCAGCTGCAGGGTTCTCGCCTCTGGTCATTGAGCCGAAAACCACGGTACCGCTGAATGTGAAAATGGATAGCGTACCGGTGCTGACTTACGTCAACGACTTTGGCGCACGGATGCCGCTGTTCTTCCAGTGCAATGGCAACAGCTGCCAGGTGGATGAAGAGCAGAGCCGCAAAGGCTGATGACGGGGGGAGTTATGAGTCAAAAGTTTGTAGTGGGCGCAGGGCTGCTGGTATGCAGTGTCTGTAGTTTATCTGCTATGGCTGGTAGTAAACCCGTGGATTTAATTCTGCGCGTGTTGGTCGATGCTCCGCCACCCTGTTCAATCAAGGGCAGCCAGGTAGAGTTCGGCAATATGATTGCTGATAACGTTGATGGCACCAATTATCGGCAAGATGCGAAATACACGTTGAACTGCACAAACAGTCTTGCTAACGACTTGCGGATGCAACTTAAGGGCAATACCTCAACGATTAACGGCGAAACGGTACTCAGTACCAATATCACCGGGCTGGGCATTCGGATAGAAAATAGCGCCGATAACTCATTGTTTGCCGTCGGTGAAAATAGCTGGACGCCATTTAATATCAATAACCAGCCACAGTTGAAGGCTGTACCTGTGAAGGCAAGCGGGGCGCAACTTGCTGCGGGCGAGTTTAACGCCAGTTTGACCATGGTGGTGGACTATCAATGAGAAAGACTTTCTTAACCCTGCTTTGTGTCAGTAGCGCCATAGCTCATGCTGCTGATGAAGACATCACCTTTCACGGGACATTATTGTCACCGCCAACCTGTAGCATCAGCGGTGGTAAAACCATTGAAGTCGAATTTCGCGATCTCATTATCGACGACATCAACGGCAACTATGGTCGTAAAGAGGTGCCATATGAACTCACTTGTGACTCGACGACCCGTCATCCAGATTGGGAGATGACCCTCACCTGGACTGGTACACAAACCAGTTTTAATGATGCAGCAATTGAAACTGATGTACCCGGTTTTGGTATCGAGCTTCAGCACGATGGTCAGCGTTTTAAACTCAATACTCCGCTTGCTATCAACGCCACTGATTTTACGCAAAAGCCGAAGCTGGAGGCCGTACCGGTAAAAGCGAGTGATGCTGTGTTAAGCGATACGAATTTTTCGGCTTACGCAACATTACGGGTGGATTATCAATGAATAAATCAATGATTCAGTCCGGTGGTTACGTCCTGTTAGCGGGGCTGATATTGGCAATGAGTAGCACGTTATTCGCGGCAGATAATAATCTGCATTTCTCCGGTAATTTATTAAGTAAATCCTGTGCGCTGGTGGTGGATGGCCAATATCTGGCAGAGGTGCGCTTTCCCACGGTCAGTCGTCAGGATTTGAACGTTGCAGGCCAGTCCGCTCGTGTACCCGTAGTCTTTAAGCTGAAAGATTGCAAAGGGCCGGCGGGATACAACGTAAAAGTCACGCTCACGGGGGTAGAAGACAGCGAACAACCCGGTTTTCTGGCACTGGATACGTCATCAACCGCTCAGGGAGTGGGAATTGGCATGGAAAAAACCGACGGAATGCAGGTTGCCATCAACAATACAAATGGGGCGACCTTTGCGCTAACCAATGGCAATAACGATATCAATTTCAGAGCCTGGCTACAGGCGAAAAGCGGCCGTGATGTGACGATCGGTGAATTTACCGCCTCTTTAACTGCGACATTTGAGTATATTTAAAATGAAAATACTACGATGGTTGTTCGCTCTGGTCATGCTTATTGCTACTACAGAAGCTATGGCTGCCGGGCATAGCGTTGACGTTTACTACGGTTACAACGGTGATTCGCGTAATATTGCGACTTTTAATTTAAAAATAATGATGCCATCCGCAGTGTACGTTGGTGAATATAAAAGTAGTCAATGGCTCATGACTGGGGAAATATTGCAAAATGTGAGCTGGAGTGGTCCTCCTCCTGCCCCTTCGGTTAAGCTGATTGGCTACCATCAAAATATCAACAAAGCAAGTTGTCCTGGATTACCGTCTGGGTGGAACTGCGGGTATTATACATTTGAGGTTATTGTCTCTGCAGAGATTGAATCTTACTTTTCTTGTCCATGGTTGGTTATTATGAATGACTCTGAAGCCTCTCCAGGGGGCGTGACGTATCAGGGGCCTGATAGTCACGACACGATTTGTCCATCCGTTTCTGTTCAACCTTATGACGTTTCATGGAATGAGAATTATGTCAGTAAGTCAAAACTGCTCACCCTGCAGTCGACGGGCGGTGTGGTTGAGAAAACGCTTTCAACGTATTTGATGAAAGATGGGAAGTTGTGCGACAGTACGCAGATGAATGAAACAGGTGGTTACTGCCGCTGGGTTGCACAGATGATAACTTTTACCGCGTCGGGATGTGACAAGGCGGAAGTCTCGGTCACGCCAAATCGACACCCTATAACGGACAAACAGTTACACGATATGGTCGTGCGTGTTGATACCAGCAGTATGCAGCCAATCGATTCTACTTGCCGGTTCCAGTACATACTGAATGAGTTGTAGCCCTTAGATACACCAGGCAGGGGCATTCGCCCCTGCCATTACCCGTACCTGGCGCAACGCGCTCAACTCCTCAGGGCAACTCCGGCGGCAGCCACTCTTCGACTTCAATCAACACCAACAACGCCGCATCACCGCCATACTCTTTTGGTGCCTGATGAAAGGCCATCACATGCGGATGTTGTGCCAGCCACAGCGGTGTTTGTTGCTTCAAAATATGCTTCCCGTGCCCATGCATCACGCAGGCGCAAAACACATGTTCACGGCGGCAGGCGGCAATCAACGCCCCCAGTTCCTGCTTGGCCTGCAGCTGCGTCAGACCGTGTAAATCCAAAAACAACTCCGGCGAATAATCGCCACGGCGCAGTTTCTTCGCCTCAAAATGGCTGACATCCGGGCGAACATATTTCACCGGACCTTCGGTATTTAATAACGGCTGAAACTCATCGGAGAAATAATGGCTGGCATCAGCCTGCTCCTGGATCAAGCGTTTCACCGGCACTTCGCTGATTTTTTTACGCTGCGGTCGGTGGACAATCGTGTCCTGCTTAATCTTGCGAGTCCCCGCCATCAACTGGCGAAACAGAGCCTGGTCCTCCTCGCTAAGTGTTGTTTTCTTTTTCATTTATCTGTCTCTATTTCTAATTTTCCTACAGTTTACCCGACTCGTAGCGCAATCGATCGTTTTAAACGTATTTTTCCTCACTCACCGCGCGTGAATGCTGATTTATCGTCATCTTCATGGCAAACTAGCCGCCGAAATTATTGCGATCATGCCCTGGAGGAATACGTGGATAAAATTTTCGTTGATGAAGCAGTAAATGAGCTGCAAACCATTCAGGACATGTTGCGCTGGTCGGTGAGCCGCTTCAGCGCGGCAAATATCTGGTACGGTCACGGTACCGATAACCCGTGGGATGAAGCCGTACAGCTGGTGTTGCCTTCGCTCTACCTGCCGCTGGATATTCCGGAAGATATGCGCACCGCGCGTCTGACCTCCAGCGAAAAACACCGTATTGTTGAACGCGTGATCCGCCGCGTCAATGAACGCATTCCGGTGGCTTACCTGACCAACAAAGCGTGGTTCTGCGGCCATGAATTTTACGTCGATGAACGCGTGCTGGTGCCGCGCTCGCCGATTGGTGAACTGATCAACAATAAATTTGCCGGACTTATCAGCAAGCAACCGCAGCATATTTTAGATATGTGTACTGGTAGCGGCTGCATCGCCATTGCCTGTGCTTATGCCTTCCCGGATGCAGAAGTCGACGCGGTGGATATCTCTCCAGACGCGCTGGCGGTTGCTGAACAGAACATCGAAGAACACGGTCTGATCCACAACGTCATTCCGATTCGTTCCGATCTGTTCCGCGACTTGCCGAAAGTGCAGTACGACCTGATTGTCACTAACCCGCCGTATGTCGATGCGGAAGATATGTCCGACCTGCCAAACGAATACCGCCACGAGCCGGAACTGGGCCTGGCATCTGGCACTGACGGCCTGAAACTGACGCGTCGCATTCTCGGTAACGCGGCAGATTACCTTGCTGATGATGGCGTGTTGATTTGTGAAGTCGGCAACAGCATGGTACATCTTATGGAACAATATCCGGATGTTCCGTTCACCTGGCTGGAGTTTGATAACGGCGGCGATGGTGTGTTTATGCTCACCAAAGAGCAGCTTATTGCCGCACGAGAACATTTCGCGATTTATAAAGATTAAGTAAACACGCAAACACAACAATAACGGAGCCGTGATGGCTGGAAACACAATTGGACAACTCTTTCGCGTAACCACCTTCGGCGAATCGCACGGGCTGGCGCTCGGCTGCATCGTCGATGGTGTTCCGCCAGGCATTCCGCTGACGGAAGCGGACCTGCAACATGACCTCGACCGTCGTCGCCCTGGGACATCGCGCTATACCACCCAGCGCCGCGAGCCGGATCAGGTCAAAATTCTCTCCGGTGTTTTTGAAGGCGTTACTACCGGCACCAGCATTGGCTTGTTGATCGAAAACACTGACCAGCGCTCTCAGGATTACAGTGCGATTAAGGACGTTTTCCGTCCAGGCCATGCCGATTACACCTACGAACAAAAATACGGTCTGCGCGATTATCGCGGCGGTGGACGTTCTTCCGCCCGCGAAACCGCCATGCGCGTGGCGGCAGGAGCTATTGCCAAAAAATATCTCGCCGAGAAATTTGGTATTGAAATCCGTGGCTGCCTGACCCAGATGGGCGACATTCCGCTGGATATCAAAGACTGGTCGCAGGTCGAGCAAAATCCGTTTTTTTGCCCGGACCCCGACAAAATCGACGCGTTAGACGAGTTGATGCGTGCGCTGAAAAAAGAGGGCGACTCCATCGGCGCTAAAGTCACCGTTGTTGCCAGTGGCGTTCCTGCCGGACTTGGCGAGCCGGTCTTTGACCGCCTGGATGCTGACATCGCCCATGCGCTGATGAGCATCAACGCGGTGAAAGGCGTGGAAATTGGCGACGGCTTTGACGTGGTGGCGCTGCGCGGCAGCCAGAACCGCGATGAAATCACCAAAGACGGTTTCCAGAGCAACCATGCGGGCGGCATTCTCGGCGGTATCAGCAGCGGGCAGCAAATCATTGCCCATATGGCGCTGAAACCGACCTCCAGCATTACCGTGCCGGGTCGTACCATTAACCGCTTTGGCGAAGAAGTTGAGATGATCACCAAAGGCCGTCACGATCCCTGTGTCGGGATCCGCGCAGTGCCGATCGCAGAAGCGATGCTGGCGATCGTTTTAATGGATCACCTGTTACGGCAACGGGCGCAAAATGCCGATGTGAAGACTGATATTCCACGCTGGTAAAAAATGAATAAAACCGCGATTGCGCTGCTGGCTCTGCTTGCCAGTAGCGCCAGCCTGGCAGCGACGCCGTGGCAAAAAATAACCCAACCTGTGCCGGGTAGCGCACAATCGATAGGCAGTTTTTCTAATGGCTGTATTGTCGGCGCTGACACGCTGCCGATACAGTCCGAACATTATCAGGTCATGCGTACCGATCAGCGTCGCTATTTCGGTCACCCGGATCTGGTGATGTTTATCCAGCGTCTGAGTAGCCAGGTGAGCAATCTGGGCATGGGTACGGTGCTGATTGGCGATATGGGGATGCCCGCTGGTGGGCGTTTCAACGGCGGTCATGCCAGCCACCAGACCGGACTGGATGTCGATATCTTTCTGCAACTGCCGAAAACTCGCTGGACCTCCGCGCAGCTCTTGCGCCCGCAAGCACTGGACTTAGTTTCCCGCGACGGTAAACACGTTGTCTCCACGCTGTGGAAGCCAGAAATTTTCAGCTTGATCAAACTCGCCGCCCAGGACAAAGACGTCACGCGCATTTTTGTTAATCCGGCGATTAAACAACAACTTTGCCTTGATGCGGGCACCGATCGCGACTGGTTGCGCAAAGTGCGACCCTGGTTCCAGCATCGCGCGCATATGCATGTACGATTACGTTGCCCTGCCGATAGTCTGGAGTGTGAAGATCAACCTTTACCGCCATCAGGCGATGGTTGCGGGGCAGAACTGCAAAGCTGGTTTGAACCTCCAAAACCGGGAACAACAAAGCCTGAGAAGAAGACACCGCCTCCGTTGCCGCCTTCCTGCCAGGCGCTACTGGATGAGCACGTGATCTAATGGAAACGTTTAATAGCCTGTTTATGGTTTCCCCGCTGTTGCTGGGAGTTCTCTTTTTTGTCGCCATGCTGGCGGGATTTATCGACTCGATTGCCGGTGGCGGTGGGTTACTCACCATTCCGGCATTGATGGCAGCGGGGATGTCTCCCGCTAATGCGCTGGCAACCAATAAACTGCAAGCCTGCGGCGGCTCTATTTCCGCTACTATCTACTTTATTCGCCGCAAAGTGGTTAGTTTAAGCGATCAGAAACTCAATATCGCCATGACCTTTGTCGGCTCAATGAGCGGCGCACTGCTGGTGCAATACGTTCAGGCTGATGTCTTACGGCAGATTTTGCCCATTCTGGTAATTTGTATCGGCCTCTATTTCTTGCTGATGCCAAAGCTAGGTGAAGAAGACCGCCAGCGCCGGATGTACGGTTTACCCTTCGCGTTAATAGCCGGTGGCTGCGTCGGTTTTTATGATGGATTCTTTGGCCCGGCTGCCGGGTCGTTTTACGCGCTGGCCTTCGTTACGCTGTGCGGATTTAACCTCGCCAAAGCCACGGCTCACGCCAAATTACTCAACGCAACGTCAAACATCGGCGGTTTACTGCTGTTTATTCTCGGCGGCAAAGTGATTTGGGCGACGGGCTTTGTCATGCTGGTGGGGCAGTTCCTCGGCGCGCGCATGGGTTCACGACTGGTGTTGAGCAAAGGACAAAAGCTGATCCGCCCGATGATTGTTATCGTCTCGGCGGTGATGAGTGCCAAATTACTTTACGACAGCCACGGACAGGAGATCCTCCACTGGTTGGGGATGAACTAATGAACAGTACACACCACTACGAGCAGTTGATTGAAATTTTTAATAGCTGCTTTGCCGATGATTTTAATACCCGTCTGATTAAAGGCGACGACGAACCGATCTATCTTCCTGCTGATGCGGAAGTACCGTATAACCGAATCGTCTTTGCTCATGGCTTTTATGCCAGCGCAATTCATGAGATTTCGCACTGGTGTATTGCCGGGAAAGCGCGCCGTGAGCTGGTTGATTTCGGCTACTGGTATTGCCCGGACGGACGCGATGCCCAAACGCAAAGCCAGTTTGAAGATGTTGAAGTGAAGCCGCAGGCGCTCGACTGGTTGTTCTGTGTGGCGGCGGGATATCCGTTTAACGTCAGTTGCGACAATCTGGAAGGGGATTTCGAACCGGATCGTGTGGTGTTTCAACGGCGAGTACATGCGCAGGTGATGGATTATCTGACAAATGGCATTCCGGAACGTCCGGCACGCTTCATTAAAGCACTACAAAATTATTATCACACGCCGGAACTTACGGCGGAACAGTTCCCGTGGCCGGAAGCGCTCAACTGAAGCCAGCGCCACGTTTTACAATGAGGAAAGAAGATGATCGCGGAGTTTGAATCACGCATTCTGGCATTAATCGACGGTATGGTTGACCATGCCAGTGATGATGAGTTGTTTGCCAGTGGGTATTTGCGTGGCCACCTGACATTAGCCATCGCAGAACTGGAAAGTGGTGATGACCACTCCGCTCAGGCGGTGCATACGACCGTTAGCCAGAGTCTGGAAAAAGCCATTGGTGCTGGTGAATTGTCGCCGCGTGACCAGGCGCTGGTGACCGATATGTGGGAAAACCTGTTTCAGCAGGCGTCACAGCAGTAAGTTGCGGCGTCTGGAGCAGCATGCCTGATGCGACGCTTATCGCGTCTTATCAGGCCTACACGTCACACGTAGGTCGGATAAGGCGTTCACGCCGCATCCGGCAAACACTGCGAGAGCAGATTACCCCGCCTTAACCGCTTTACCCTTCAACAATTTCCGCACCCATAACCGATTCGGGTTTAACGCCGCCAGCGTACTGGCATCCATCGGAATCGGTTCGTCGCTCATCTGCGCCGCCAGAATCTCGGCACACAGCGGGGCAGAACACAAACCGCGAGAACCTAAAGCCGCAAACATAAAGAGATCGTCAAAAACCGGCGCGCTTACCGCCTCATCTTTCTGCTCCGCCAACGACGCATATTCCACGAGTGTTGCCTCATAATCGGGAACATTGCCTACCATTGGCAGATGATCGCGGGTGGCACAACGCACACCGCAGCGCGCCTCTTTATCACTGACATCAACCTCTTTTGCCCACTGTGCCTGCGGGAAACAATCAATCAACCGCTGGCGATTCTGCTGCTGATCGTCCTCACTGTACGCCGTATCTTCGCTGCCGCGATGATAACTGGCACCAATACAATGATGTTGATTCGCCGGATTTTGTGGCGTGAGATAACCGTCATAGCACAGCACCTGCTTCAGCTCTGCCAATTCCGGCGTTGTCGGAATATGGCTGACCTGCCCGGCAACCGAATACACCGGGAGAGTCGACGTTTGGCTGAATCGGCTGATTTGATGCCCGTTCGCCAGTACCACTACGCTGTGTGTTGCTTGCTGATCTCCTGCAAAATTCAACAACCAACAGTCATCCTTACGGGATAAATTCTGTAACTGATATTGATAATAAATCTGCAAACCCTGCTGTTGCGCCAGTTCCAGCACATTACGGGTCAGTTCTGCTGGGCACAGCCAACCACCTTGCGGATAAGTAATGCCGCTGCAATTTGTCGCAACGCCCGTAATTTGTTCAACCGCATTTGCCTCAACGGCTACAGCCAGTTCTGCGGGTAAATCCATTGACAACATCTGTGCGATTTTATGCTGGCTTTTCTCATCCCAGCCTAACTGCGTGACGCCGCACCAGTCATGATCAAATTTAACGGGTAATTGGTCGTAAAACCGACGAGCAAAAGTAAACGCATTAGAGAAAAAGCGGTTTAGCGCCTCATCGTGTTTGCTTAATAACGGATACAGCGCCCCTTGGCGATTGCCGGAAGCACCCAGTGCGGGGGCCTCATCCGCGCAATAAAGCGTTACCTGCCAGCCGCGCCGTAATAGCGCCAGCGACAACAACGCGCTGGCAATACCACCGCCGATAATCGCCGCTTCCCGTTTGCTGCTGCCCGTGCGGTTAAACCACGGCGCGGAGCAGGGGAGCGGTAATGTCTGTTCCATCACCCCGCAAAGCATTTCCCGTTTGCGCCCAAAGCCCTTACGTTTTTGCATCGTGAATCCGGCGTCCTGCAAACCGCGGCGGACAAAACCGGCAGACGTAAATGTCGCCAGCGTGCCGCCCGGACGCGCCAACCTTGCCATGGCGTTAAACAGATTTTGCGTCCACATATCCGGGTTTTTCGCTGGCGCAAAGCCGTCCAGAAACCAGGCATCTACTTTTTGATTTAGCGAATCGTCCAGTTGGCTGGTCAGTTCGTTAATATCGCCAAACCATAAATCCAGCGTCACGCGGCCTTCATCGAGCAATAAACGATGGCAACCGGGCAAGGGCATTGGCCACTGCGCCTGAAGTTGTTCTGCCCACGGAGCCAGTTCCGGCCAGTGTTGATGCGCTAAGGCTAAATCCGCACGGGTGAGGGGAAATTTCTCAAAACTAATGAAATGTAAGCGTTGTAATTGCGCTTGCGGATGCGCTTCGCGAAACTGATCAAATGCCTGCCATAGCGTCAGGAAGTTTAATCCGGTGCCGAAGCCGCTCTCTGCTACCACAAACAGAGGATGTGGATGCTCAGGAAAGCGTACCTCTAATTGGTTGCCTCCCAGAAAAACATAACGCGTCTCTTCCAGCCCGTTATCGTTGGAAAAATAGACATCGTCAAAATCTCGGGAAACAGGTGTACCCTCAGCATTAAATTCGAGGTTGGCAGGTTGTATGGAGTAGTGTTTCACGTAAGTTACTCGTCTTACAGGCGGTGGCTCGATCTTAGCGATGTGTGTAAGGCTGCGCAAATTTCTCTATTAAATGGCTGATCGGACTTGTTCGGCGTACAAGTGTACGCTATTGTGCATTCGAAACTTACTCTATGTGCGACTTACAGAGGTATTGAATGAAACGTGCAGTGATTACTGGCCTGGGCATTGTTTCCAGCATCGGTAATAACCAGCAGGAAGTCCTGGCATCTCTGCGTGAAGGACGTTCAGGGATCACTTTCTCTCAGGAGCTGAAGGATTCCGGCATGCGTAGCCACGTCTGGGGCAACGTAAAACTGGATACCACTGGCCTCATTGACCGCAAAGTTGTGCGTTTTATGAGCGACGCATCCATTTATGCATTCCTTTCTATGGAGCAGGCAATCGCTGATGCGGGCCTCTCTCCGGAAGCTTACCAGAATAACCCGCGCGTTGGCCTGATTGCAGGTTCCGGCGGCGGCTCCCCGCGTTTCCAGGTGTTCGGCGCTGACGCAATGCGCGGCCCGCGCGGCCTGAAAGCGGTTGGCCCGTATGTGGTCACCAAAGCGATGGCATCCGGCGTTTCTGCCTGCCTCGCCACCCCGTTTAAAATTCATGGCGTTAACTACTCCATCAGCTCCGCGTGTGCGACTTCCGCACACTGTATCGGTAACGCAGTAGAGCAGATCCAACTGGGCAAACAGGACATCGTGTTTGCTGGCGGCGGCGAAGAGCTGTGCTGGGAAATGGCTTGCGAATTCGACGCAATGGGTGCGCTGTCTACTAAATACAACGACACCCCGGAAAAAGCCTCCCGTACTTACGACGCTCACCGTGACGGTTTCGTTATCGCTGGCGGCGGCGGTATGGTAGTGGTTGAAGAGCTGGAACACGCGCTGGCGCGTGGTGCTCACATCTATGCTGAAATCGTTGGCTACGGCGCAACCTCTGATGGTGCAGACATGGTTGCTCCGTCTGGCGAAGGCGCAGTACGCTGCATGAAGATGGCGATGCATGGCGTTGATACCCCAATCGATTACCTGAACTCCCACGGTACTTCGACTCCGGTTGGCGACGTGAAAGAGCTGGCAGCTATCCGTGAAGTGTTCGGCGATAAGAGCCCGGCGATTTCTGCAACCAAAGCCATGACCGGTCACTCTCTGGGCGCTGCTGGCGTACAGGAAGCTATCTACTCTCTGCTGATGCTGGAACACGGCTTTATCGCCCCGAGCATCAACATTGAAGAGCTGGACGAGCAGGCTGCGGGTCTGAACATCGTGACCGAAACGACCGATCGCGAACTGACCACCGTTATGTCTAACAGCTTCGGCTTCGGCGGCACCAACGCCACGCTGGTAATGCGCAAGCTGAAAGATTAATTCGCAGTAGGTCGGAGTAGACGCGCCAGCGTCGCATCCGACGTTACGCGCCAATGCGGCCTCCGGCACTAACGCAAAAGGGAACCTGATGGTTCCCTTTTTCACATCATTGACAATCGCCGCCAGTTCCAGGCAAACTTCCCGCTTTGTCGATTTCCTTCTGAAAAGACGTACGCGTTAAATCCTGCCAACGCACCGTAACCCTGAAACCAGAGAGATGAGACGGGGATACTCCTCGCCTTGCGCTGCATTCTGGAGTAATGCATGACTGCTGTAAGCCAAACCGAAACACGATCTTCTGCCAATTTTTCGCTCTTCCGCATCGCTTTTGCGGTTTTTCTCACCTACATGACCGTAGGGTTGCCGTTGCCGGTTATCCCGCTGTTTGTTCATCATGAACTGGGCTATGGCAATACCATGGTCGGCATTGCCGTCGGGATTCAGTTTCTGGCTACGGTGCTGACGCGTGGTTACGCCGGGCGACTGGCCGATCAATATGGTGCAAAACGTTCGGCGCTTCAGGGAATGTTAGCTTGTGGTCTGGCTGGCGGCGCGTTGCTGCTGGCGGCGATTTTGCCTGTCTCCGCACCGTTCAAATTTGCTCTGTTGGTCGTCGGGCGTTTGATTCTTGGCTTTGGTGAAAGCCAGTTACTGACAGGCGCTCTGACCTGGGGACTAGGCATCGTAGGGCCAAAACACTCTGGCAAAGTGATGTCATGGAACGGAATGGCGATTTACGGTGCCCTCGCTGTTGGTGCTCCGCTTGGCCTGTTGATTCATAGCCATTACGGTTTTGCCGCACTGGCGATCACCACAATGGTATTACCCGTACTGGCGTGGGCCTGTAACGGCACAGTGCGCAAAGTACCGGCCCTGGCGGGAGAACGTCCATCGCTGTGGAGCGTTGTCGGGCTTATCTGGAAACCAGGGTTAGGTCTGGCACTACAAGGCGTTGGTTTTGCTGTTATCGGGACTTTCGTTTCGCTCTACTTTGCCAGCAAAGGATGGGCGATGGCGGGCTTTACTCTTACCGCGTTTGGCGGCGCATTTGTCGTGATGCGCGTCATGTTTGGCTGGATGCCGGACCGTTTTGGCGGCGTGAAAGTGGCGATTGTCTCTCTGCTTGTAGAAACGGTGGGCTTGTTGCTGCTCTGGCAAGCCCCAGGTGCATGGGTCGCATTAGCGGGCGCGGCGTTAACCGGAGCCGGATGTTCGCTTATCTTTCCTGCGCTGGGCGTGGAGGTGGTTAAACGCGTCCCCTCACAAGTTCGCGGCACCGCACTGGGCGGTTACGCCGCGTTTCAGGATATCGCCCTCGGCGTCTCCGGGCCGCTGGCGGGAATGCTGGCGACCACGTTTGGTTACTCTTCGGTATTTCTTGCCGGGGCGATCTCTGCGGTGCTGGGTATTATTGTCACGATACTGTCATTTCGTCGGGGTTAACGAACCAGCCAGACCAGCATCAGGATAATCGCGACTAACAGTATCCACAGCGCGGGACGCGTTGCCATATTTTGCAACGTGTCCATCATCGGTGGAAAAGGATTAAGCAGCGGTTGCATAACACGCGGATCAATCCCTTTAACCCGCCGTTGATAAAGCTGATTAAGAATATCCTCGGCCTGGGCAGAAGAAAGCGATGATTGCGCAGAAAGACCATATTTTTGCTGGATATATGCCGATAACGCCGCCAGTTCACTGGCATCTAAAGGTTGTTTTAGCGTCATCTGTAGTGATTCCAGCGTCGGCGTATTTTGCTGGCTTAGCGTCTGACGCGCCTGTAGCCAGGTCACCAGATGGTTAAACAGTTTCGCTGGAATTAACTCGCCATCTTTCACCCCGGAAAGTTCCAGCATCGATTGCCAGATCTGTTTGCTGGGTTCCCCCGTTGCCGCCGCAAGTTTGGTCACCAGCTGTTTTAGCGCATTGTGCTCCGCCGGTAATAAAGGACGGTCGGTCGCCTCGCGCTGCTGTGGTTGCGGAATAACCATCTTCCCTTCCTGCAACAGGGTGAGAATGGTTTTTAATTGCTCCGGTGAGAGCTGATTCAGCGGCGTCTGACCAAAGTTATGACGGATATAATCCGTGACCGCCTGACGATTATTCCCCAGACGTAAATACTCCCCTAATTGCGCTAAAAGCTGGCGGGCAGAATGGCTTTTTTGCGCGGCCAGCAGACGTTGCGCCAGATTATGCTCAGCGGCAGGGAAGTGACGCGAAAGCAGCGGTGAATCTCCCGACAGACCAATATCGTGCCTGATACCCGCCCACAGTTCTGCTCTTTGCTGTTGCGTCAGTGAGGTCACTTTCGTCATTAAGCTTTCCAGCGAAGTACGTTGCTGACTGGATAAAGGCTGATTGCCCGTGCCAGACGGCAGATTATCTCCCTGACCTGGTGGTTGCCCAGGAGGAGGGCCGGAAATAGGTTGTATCATTACGTATCCTTATACCTGAAATCTTCGCAAGTATGCCTGGCCGCGAGATTATGGCACACTTGTCCGGTTAACTCTCGTCTCATACAGGTAACACAAACGTGAAAATCCTTGTTGATGAAAATATGCCTTATGCCCGCGACTTATTTAGCCGTTTGGGTGAGGTGACCGCGGTTCCCGGGCGTCCAATCCCCGTCGCTCAACTGGCAGACGCGGATGCGCTGATGGTGCGTTCGGTCACGAAAGTGAATGAATCTTTGCTGGCAGGAAAACCCATTAAATTTGTTGGCACTGCCACTGCGGGGACCGACCATGTCGATGAAGCATGGTTGAAGCAGGCGGGAATTGGTTTTTCCGCTGCACCTGGCTGTAATGCGATTGCGGTGGTGGAATATGTTTTCTCCTCCCTGCTGATGCTTGCCGAACGCGATGGATTTTCACTGTACGACCGTACGGTGGGGATCGTGGGCGTTGGTAACGTTGGACGTCGATTGCAGGCGCGACTGGAAGCGTTAGGGATTAAAACCTTACTTTGCGATCCGCCTCGCGCCGACCGTGGGGATGAGGGTGATTTCCGCTCGCTGGATGAGTTAGTCCAGCGCGCGGATATTCTGACTTTCCATACGCCACTCTTTAAAGATGGTCCGTACAAAACGCTACATCTGGCGGATGAAAAACTGATCCGTAGCCTGAAGCCCGGAGCGATTCTGATTAACGCCTGCCGTGGCGCAGTCGTCGATAATACTGCGTTGCTGACCTGCCTGAATGAAGGCCAGAAGTTAAGCGTAGTGCTGGATGTCTGGGAAGGCGAACCGGAACTCAACGTCGAGCTGCTGAAAAAAGTGGATATCGGCACGCCGCATATCGCAGGCTATACCCTGGAAGGTAAAGCACGCGGTACTACGCAAGTGTTTGAAGCTTATAGCAAGTTTATTGGGCATGAACAGCACGTTGCGCTGGATACATTACTGCCTGCGCCAGAGTTTGGTCGCATTACGCTGCATGGCCCGCTCGATCAACCGACGCTGAAAAGGCTGGTGCATTTGGTGTATGATGTGCGCCGCGATGACGCACCGCTGCGTAAAGTCGCCGGGATACCGGGTGAGTTCGATAAACTGCGCAAAAACTATCTTGAGCGCCGTGAATGGTCATCTCTGTATGTAATTTGTGATGACGCCAGTGCGGCATCATTGCTGTGTAAACTGGGTTTTAACGCCGTTCATCATCCGGCACGTTAATCTCTTCTTCATGCTCTCTGCTGTAACATTGGCAGGGAGCTTTGCTATTTCTGGAGTAAACCACCATGTCTGAAGGCTGGAACATTGCCGTCCTGGGCGCAACTGGCGCTGTGGGCGAAGCCCTGCTTGAAACGCTGGCTGAACGTCAGTTCCCGGTTGGGGAAATTTATGCACTGGCACGTAACGAAAGCGCAGGCGAACAACTGCGCTTTGGTGGTAAGACAATCACCGTGCAGGATGCCGCTGAATTCGACTGGACGCAGGCGCAGCTGGCATTTTTTGTCGCAGGCAAAGAAGCTACCGCTGCCTGGGTTGAAGAAGCGACCAACTCAGGTTGCCTGGTGATCGACAGCAGTGGATTGTTTGCTCTCGAACCCGACGTACCGCTGGTGGTGCCGGAAGTAAACCCGTTTGTACTGACAGATTACCGGAACCGGAATGTCATCGCCGTACCAGACAGTCTGACCAGCCAGCTGCTGGCGGCACTGAAACCGTTAATCGATCAGGGCGGTTTATCACGTATCAGCGTTACCAGCCTGATTTCAGCCTCCGCCCAGGGCAAAAAAGCGGTCGATGCGTTAGCGGGGCAGAGTGCGAAATTGCTCAACGGCATTCCGATTGACGAAGAAGATTTCTTCGGGCGTCAGCTGGCGTTCAACATGCTGCCGTTACTGCCGGATAGCGAAGGTAGCGTGCGTGAAGAACGTCGTATCGTTGACGAAGTACGCAAAATCCTGCAGGACGAAGGGCTGATGATTTCGGCTAGCGTCGTCCAGGCACCGGTATTCTACGGTCATGCCCAGATGGTCAACTTTGAAGCTCTGCGTCCACTGGCAGCAGAAGAAGCGCGTGATGCGTTTGTTCAAGGCGAAGATATTGTGCTCTCTGAAGAGAACGAATTCCCAACTCAGGTAGGTGATGCTTCGGGTACGCCGCATCTTTCTGTTGGCTGCGTGCGTAATGACTACGGTATGCCGGAGCAAGTCCAGTTCTGGTCGGTGGCCGATAACGTTCGCTTTGGCGGCGCGCTGATGGCAGTAAAAATCGCCGAGAAACTGGTGCAGGAGTATCTGTACTAATGTCCGACCAGCAACAACCGCCAGTTTATAAAATTGCGCTGGGCATTGAGTACGACGGCAGTAAGTATTACGGCTGGCAACGGCAGAACGAAGTCCGCAGTGTGCAGGAGAAGCTGGAAAAGGCGCTCTCCCAGGTGGCGAACGAACCCATCACCGTCTTCTGCGCCGGGCGTACTGACGCAGGGGTACACGGTACCGGGCAGGTTGTGCATTTCGAAACAACCGCGCTGCGCAAAGACGCGGCGTGGACCTTGGGCGTAAATGCGAATTTACCTGGTGACATCGCTGTGCGTTGGGTTAAAGCTGTACCTGATGATTTTCATGCCCGATTTAGCGCCACGGCTCGCCGTTATCGCTACATCATCTACAATCATCGGCTGCGCCCGGCGGTACTGAGTAAAGGGGTAACCCATTTTTACGAACCGCTGGACGCTGAACGGATGCATCGGGCTGCGCAATGCTTGCTGGGCGAGAATGATTTCACCTCGTTCCGTGCGGTGCAGTGCCAGTCCCGAACCCCGTGGCGCAACGTTATGCATATTAATGTCACGCGTCACGGTCCTTATGTGGTGGTAGATATTAAAGCGAATGCTTTTGTACATCATATGGTCAGGAATATTGTCGGCAGCCTGATGGAAGTCGGTGCCCACAACCAGCCGGAGAGCTGGATAGCAGAGTTGCTGGCGGCAAAGGACAGAACGCTGGCGGCAGCAACGGCAAAAGCGGAAGGGCTGTATCTGGTCGCGGTGGATTACCCTGACCGGTATGATCTTCCAAAACCGCCAATGGGCCCGCTATTTCTGGCGGACTAACGAGAATAATGCTCGGAACATTTCAGGCTGTAGCCAACGTAGTTACAGCCTGAAAGATGACGAGTACAAGGCATAGGCAAATATGGACCTGATTTATTTCCTCATCGATTTTATCCTGCACATTGACGTGCATCTGGCAGAGCTGGTCGCGGAGTACGGCGTCTGGGTTTATGCCATTTTGTTCTTAATTTTGTTCTGTGAAACCGGTCTGGTGGTAACGCCGTTTTTACCGGGTGATTCATTGCTGTTTGTTGCCGGAGCGTTGGCATCACTGGAAACCAACGATCTCAACGTCCATATGATGGTGGTGCTGATGCTGATCGCCGCGATTGTGGGTGACGCGGTCAATTACACTATCGGGCGGTTGTTCGGTGAAAAGTTGTTCAGTAATCCCAATTCGAAAATTTTCCGTCGCAGTTATCTCGACAAAACCCATCAGTTTTATGAGAAACATGGCGGCAAAACGATTATTCTCGCCCGTTTTGTGCCGATCGTCAGAACGTTCGCCCCGTTTGTTGCGGGAATGGGCCACATGTCGTACCGTCATTTCGCCGCTTATAACGTGATCGGCGCACTGTTGTGGGTACTGCTTTTTACCTACGCAGGCTATTTCTTCGGTACAATCCCGATGGTTCAGGATAACCTTAAGCTGCTGATCGTCGGGATTATTGTGGTTTCTATTTTGCCGGGCGTCATCGAAATAATCCGTCACAAACGCGCTGCGGCACGCGCCGCAAAATAAAAAGTAACTCCGCGGTTCGACCACTTTTTTATCCAAAGTTTCGGGCTGTTATGTTTTAATGTGCAACATTCATGGTCTGTTGGGGGCAAAAATGGCATTATGCGTCCCCAAAGATAAAACTGGCATCGAACCAGGTTCAGACAGAAAGGTCCCTAATGAGCTGGATTGAACGAATTAAAAGCAACATTACTCCCACCCGCAAGGCGAGCATTCCTGAAGGGGTGTGGACTAAGTGTGATAGCTGCGGTCAGGTTTTATACCGCGCTGAGCTGGAACGTAATCTTGAGGTCTGTCCGAAGTGTGACCATCACATGCGTATGACAGCGCGTAATCGCCTGCATAGCCTGTTAGATGAAGGAAGCCTTGTGGAGCTGGGTAGCGAGCTTGAGCCGAAAGATGTGCTGAAGTTTCGTGACTCCAAGAAGTATAAAGACCGTCTGGCATCTGCGCAGAAAGAAACCGGCGAAAAAGATGCGCTGGTGGTGATGAAAGGCACTCTGTATGGAATGCCGGTTGTCGCTGCGGCATTCGAGTTCGCCTTTATGGGCGGTTCAATGGGGTCTGTTGTGGGTGCACGTTTCGTGCGTGCCGTTGAGCAGGCGCTGGAAGATAACTGCCCGCTGATCTGCTTCTCCGCCTCTGGTGGCGCACGTATGCAGGAAGCACTGATGTCGCTGATGCAGATGGCGAAAACCTCTGCGGCACTGGCAAAAATGCAGGAGCGCGGCTTGCCGTACATCTCCGTGCTGACCGACCCGACGATGGGCGGTGTTTCTGCAAGTTTCGCCATGCTGGGCGATCTCAACATCGCTGAACCGAAAGCGTTAATCGGCTTTGCCGGTCCGCGTGTTATCGAACAGACCGTTCGCGAAAAACTGCCGCCTGGATTCCAGCGCAGTGAATTCCTGATCGAGAAAGGCGCGATCGACATGATCGTCCGTCGTCCGGAAATGCGCCTGAAACTGGCGAGCATTCTGGCGAAGTTGATGAATCTGCCAGCGCCGAATCCTGAAGCGCCGCGTGAAGGCGTAGTGGTACCCCCGGTACCGGATCAGGAACCTGAGGCCTGATAACTGATAAGGGCAGGGCCACTGGCTCTGCCCTTTTGCTATTCTCACCGTAACGAATCAGCGGATACCATGATTATCAAACGCACTCCTCAAGCCGCGTCGCCTCTGGCTTCGTGGCTTTCTTATCTGGAAAACCTGCACAGTAAAACTATCGATCTCGGCCTTGAGCGCGTGAGCCTGGTCGCGGCGCGTCTTGGCGTCCTGAAACCAGCGCCATTTGTGTTTACCGTTGCGGGTACGAATGGCAAAGGCACCACCTGCCGTACGCTGGAGTCGATTCTGATGGCGGCAGGGTACAAAGTGGGCGTCTACAGTTCGCCTCATCTGGTGCGTTATACCGAGCGCGTACGTGTGCAGGGCCAGGAATTGCCGGAATCGGCCCACACCGCCTCTTTTGCGGAGATTGAATCGGCACGCGGTGATATTTCCCTGACCTATTTCGAGTACGGTACGCTGTCGGCGTTGTGGCTGTTCAAGCAGGCACAACTTGACGTGGTGATTCTGGAAGTAGGGCTGGGCGGTCGTCTGGACGCAACCAATATTGTCGACGCCGATGTCGCGGTAGTAACCAGTATTGCGCTGGATCATACCGACTGGCTGGGTCCAGATCGCGAAAGTATTGGTCGCGAGAAAGCAGGCATCTTCCGCAGCGAAAAACCGGCAATTGTCGGTGAGCCGGAAATGCCTTCTACCATTGCTGATGTGGCGCAGGAAAAAGGTGCACTGTTACAACGTCGGGGCGTTGAGTGGAACTATTCCGTCACCGATCATGACTGGGCGTTTAGCGATGCTCACGGCACGCTGGAAAATCTGCCGTTGCCGCTTGTCCCGCAACCGAATGCCGCAACAGCGCTGGCGGCACTGCGTGCCAGCGGGCTGGAAGTCAGTGAAAATGCCATTCGCGACGGGATTGCCAGCGCAATTTTGCCGGGACGTTTCCAGATTGTGAGCGAGTCGCCACGCGTTATTTTTGATGTCGCGCATAATCCACATGCGGCGGAATATCTCACCGGGCGTATGAAAGCGCTACCGAAAAACGGGCGCGTGCTGGCGGTTATCGGTATGCTACATGATAAAGATATTGCCGGAACTCTGGCCTGGTTGAAAAGCGTGGTTGATGACTGGTATTGTGCGCCACTGGAAGGGCCGCGCGGTGCCACGGCAGAACAACTGCTTGAGCATTTGGGTAACGGCAAATCATTTGATAGCGTTGCGCAGGCATGGGATGCCGCAATGGCGGACGCTAAAGCGGAAGACACCGTGCTGGTGTGTGGTTCTTTCCACACGGTCGCACATGTCATGGAAGTGATTGACGCGAGGAGAAGCGGTGGCAAGTAAGTTTCAGAATCGGTTAGTGGGCACGATCGTGCTGGTGGCGCTGGGGGTGATTGTACTTCCAGGGCTGCTGGACGGGCAGAAAAAACATTATCAGGATGAGTTCGCGGCTATCCCGCTGGTGCCGAAAGCGGGCGATCGTGATGAGCCTGATATGATGCCAGCCGCCACCCAGGCGTTACCGACGCAGCCGCCGGAAGGCGCAGCGGAAGAGGTGCGGGCAGGTGATGCCGCAGCACCGTCGCTCGATCCGGCCACTATTGCAGCCAATAACACCGAGTTTGAACCGGAACCTGCACCGGTCGCCCCACCGAAGCCGAAACCGGTGGAGCCGCCTAAACCAAAGGTTGAAGCACCACCTGCGCCGAAGCCAGAACCGAAGCCGGTCGTGGAAGAAAAAGCTGCACCGACGGGTAAAGCCTATGTTGTGCAACTGGGTGCGCTGAAAAATGCCGATAAAGTGAATGAGATTGTCGGTAAGCTGCGCGGTGCCGGTTATCGGGTTTATACGTCGCCATCCACGCCAGTGCAGGGTAAAATTACCCGTATTCTGGTTGGGCCGGATGCCTCGAAAGATAAGCTGAAAGGTTCGCTGGGTGAGTTGAAGCAACTTTCTGGCTTAAGTGGCGTGGTAATGGGCTATACGCCGAATTAATACGGTCTTGCCTGATGCGACGCTGGCGCGTCTTATCAGGCCTACGCAGGGGTAGAACCGTAGGTCGGATAAGGCGTTTACGCCGCATCCGACACGCATTGCCCGATGCCGCAAAGGCATAAAAAGTCGATGGCGTTGAATATTTTTTCAGCGCCATTTTTATTGATGCGCGGGAAGGAAATCCCTACGCAAACGTTTTCTTTTTCTGTTAGAATGCGCCCCGAACAGGATGACAGGGCGTAAAATCGTGGGACACATATGGTCTGGATTGATTACGCCATAATCGCGGTGATTGCTTTTTCCTCTCTGGTTAGCCTGATCCGCGGCTTTGTTCGTGAAGCGTTATCGCTGGTGACATGGGGTTGTGCTTTCTTTGTTGCCAGTCATTACTACACTTACCTGTCAGTCTGGTTTACGGGCTTTGAAGACGAACTGGTTCGAAATGGGATTGCCATCGCGGTACTGTTTATCGCTACCCTGATCGTTGGTGCTATCGTGAACTTCGTGATAGGCCAGTTGGTGGAGAAAACGGGGTTGTCAGGCACCGATCGGGTGCTGGGCGTCTGTTTCGGTGCGTTGCGCGGTGTGTTGATTGTTGCTGCCATTCTCTTCTTTCTCGACTCCTTTACCGGGGTGTCGAAAAGCGAAGACTGGAGCAAATCACAGCTGATCCCGCAATTCAGTTTTATCATCAGATGGTTTTTTGATTATCTGCAAAGCTCGTCAAGTTTCTTGCCCAGAGCGTAAGTGCTCTGAGATGTGGCTTAACGAGGAAAAAGACGTATGTGCGGTATTGTCGGTATCGCCGGTGTTATGCCGGTTAACCAGTCGATTTATGATGCCTTAACGGTGCTTCAGCATCGCGGTCAGGATGCCGCCGGCATCATCACCATAGATGCCAATAACTGCTTCCGTTTGCGTAAAGCGAACGGGCTGGTGAGCGATGTATTTGAAGCTCGCCATATGCAGCGTTTGCAGGGCAATATGGGCATTGGTCATGTGCGTTACCCCACGGCTGGCAGCTCCAGCGCCTCTGAAGCGCAGCCGTTTTACGTTAACTCCCCGTATGGCATTACGCTTGCCCACAACGGCAATCTGACCAACGCTCACGAGTTGCGTAAAAAACTGTTTGAAGAAAAACGCCGCCACATCAACACCACTTCCGACTCGGAAATTCTGCTTAATATCTTCGCCAGCGAGCTGGACAACTTCCGCCACTACCCGCTGGAAGCCGACAATATTTTCGCTGCCATTGCTGCCACAAACCGCTTAATCCGCGGCGCGTATGCCTGTGTGGCGATGATTATCGGCCACGGTATGGTTGCTTTCCGCGATCCAAACGGGATTCGTCCGCTGGTACTGGGAAAACGTGATATTGACGAGAACCGTACAGAATATATGGTCGCTTCCGAAAGCGTAGCGCTCGATACGCTGGGCTTTGATTTCCTGCGTGACGTCGCGCCGGGCGAAGCGATTTACATCACTGAAGAAGGGCAGTTGTTTACCCGTCAATGTGCTGACAATCCGGTCAGCAATCCGTGCCTGTTTGAGTATGTATACTTTGCCCGCCCGGACTCGTTTATCGACAAAATTTCCGTTTACAGCGCGCGTGTGAATATGGGCACGAAACTGGGCGAGAAAATTGCCCGCGAATGGGAAGATCTGGATATCGACGTGGTGATCCCGATCCCAGAAACCTCGTGTGATATCGCGCTGGAAATTGCTCGTATTCTGGGCAAACCGTACCGCCAGGGCTTCGTTAAAAACCGCTATGTTGGCCGCACCTTTATCATGCCGGGCCAGCAGCTGCGTCGTAAGTCCGTGCGCCGTAAACTGAATGCCAACCGCGCCGAGTTCCGCGATAAAAACGTCCTGCTGGTCGACGACTCCATCGTCCGTGGCACCACTTCTGAGCAGATTATCGAGATGGCACGCGAAGCCGGAGCGAAGAAAGTGTACCTCGCTTCTGCGGCACCGGAAATTCGCTTCCCGAACGTTTATGGTATTGATATGCCGAGCGCCACGGAACTGATCGCTCACGGTCGCGAAGTTGATGAAATTCGCCAGATCATCGGTGCTGACGGGTTGATTTTCCAGGATCTGAACGATCTGATCGACGCCGTTCGCGCTGAAAATCCGGATATCCAGCAGTTTGAATGCTCGGTGTTCAACGGCGTCTACGTCACCAAAGATGTTGATCAGGGCTACCTCGATTTCCTCGATACGTTACGTAATGATGACGCCAAAGCAGTGCAACGTCAGAACGAAGTGGAAAATCTCGAAATGCATAACGAAGGATGATGCCTTCGCTGAGGGTGCCGGTCTGGCACCCTGACTTGCAACTCCCGCCGAAATCCTGCAAAGTCTGCCTGCAAGTCTGACAGGGCAACTATTTATGAAACGACTCATTGTAGGCATCAGCGGTGCCAGCGGCGCGATTTATGGCGTGCGCTTATTACAGGTTCTGCGCGATGTCACAGATATCGAAACGCATCTGGTGATGAGCCAGGCAGCGCGCCAGACCTTATCCCTCGAAACGGATTTTTCTCTGCGCGAAGTGCAGGCATTAGCCGATGTCACGCACGATGCGCGCGATATTGCCGCCAGCATCTCTTCCGGTTCTTTCCAGACGCTGGGGATGGTGATTTTACCCTGTTCAATCAAAACCCTTTCCGGCATTGTCCATAGCTATACTGATGGCTTACTGACCCGTGCGGCAGATGTGGTGCTGAAAGAGCGTCGCCCGTTGGTGCTCTGCGTGCGTGAAACACCATTGCACTTAGGCCATCTGCGTTTAATGACTCAGGCGGCAGAAATCGGTGCGGTGATTATGCCTCCCGTTCCGGCGTTTTATCATCGCCCGCAATCCCTTGATGATGTGATAAATCAGACGGTTAATCGTGTTCTTGACCAGTTTGCGATAACCCTTCCTGAAGATCTCTTTGCCCGCTGGCAGGGCGCATAACTCCGCTGTTGCCCTGTTTCAGGGCAATTTTGCAACCGCGATCAAATCCTCGACATTTTGTTTCTGCCATTCAATCGAAACGCTGCGATTCAACCGCTATACCTGCTATCTTCAACTTCAGGACAATAATGCAACGTCTTATTAACATATTTAACGTTGAATGTTACTGTTGTCGTCAAGATGGCATAAGACCTGCATGAAAGAGCCTGCAAACACACAACACAATACACAACATAAAAAAGCCATTTTCACTTGAGGGTTATGTATGAAGAAGTCGATTCTCGCTCTGTCTTTGTTAGTCGGTCTCTCCACAGCGGCTTCCAGCTATGCGGCGCTACCGGAGACGGTACGTATCGGAACCGATACCACCTACGCACCGTTCTCATCGAAAGATGCTAAAGGTGATTTTGTTGGCTTTGATATCGATCTCGGTAACGAGATGTGCAAACGGATGCAGGTGAAATGTACCTGGGTTGCCAGTGACTTTGACGCGCTGATCCCCTCACTGAAAGCGAAAAAAATCGACGCTATTATTTCGTCGCTTTCCATTACCGATAAACGTCAGCAGGAGATTGCCTTCTCCGACAAGCTGTACGCCGCAGATTCTCGTTTGATTGCGGCCAAAGGTTCACCGATTCAGCCAACGCTGGATTCACTGAAAGGTAAACATGTTGGTGTGCTGCAGGGATCAACCCAGGAAGCTTACGCTAACGAGACCTGGCGTAGTAAAGGCGTGGATGTGGTGGCCTATGCCAACCAGGATTTGGTCTATTCCGATCTGGCTGCAGGACGTCTGGATGCTGCGTTACAAGATGAAGTTGCTGCCAGCGAAGGATTCCTCAAGCAACCTGCTGGTAAAGATTTCGCCTTTGCTGGCTCATCAGTAAAAGACAAAAAATACTTCGGTGATGGCACCGGTGTAGGGCTACGTAAAGATGATGCTGAACTGACGGCTGCCTTCAATAAGGCGCTTGGCGAGCTGCGTCAGGACGGCACCTACGACAAGATGGCGAAAAAGTATTTCGACTTTAATGTCTACGGTGACTGATACGTCGCTGGGAAGCTGTACCTGATGGAATGATCATCATGGTGCACGCCAGGTTTGTTGCACTATCGTGGTGCATTGAAATGCATACTTAAGCATTTTTAATGAAAAATAATACGTCTAACGGGGCGGGATATTTTGCCTTGATGGTCAATTTTATGGCACGATAAGTGTAACAAACCTGTAAATATTCCCTATAAAAAGACTGTCAGTTGAGGACATTATGAAAAAACTGGTGCTATCGCTCTCTCTGGTTCTGGCCTTCTCCAGCGCAACTGCGGCGTTTGCTGCGATTCCGCAAAACATCCGCATCGGTACCGACCCGACCTATGCGCCATTTGAATCAAAAAATTCACAAGGCGAACTGGTTGGCTTCGATATCGATCTGGCAAAGGAATTATGCAAACGCATCAATACGCAATGTACGTTTGTCGAAAATCCGCTGGATGCGTTAATCCCGTCCTTAAAAGCGAAGAAGATTGACGCCATCATGTCATCGCTTTCCATTACGGAAAAACGTCAGCAAGAAATAGCCTTCACCGACAAACTGTACGCTGCCGATTCTCGTTTGGTGGTGGCGAAAAATTCTGACATTCAGCCGACAGTCGAGTCGCTGAAAGGCAAACGGGTAGGCGTATTGCAGGGCACCACCCAGGAGACGTTCGGTAATGAACATTGGGCACCAAAAGGCATTGAAATCGTCTCGTATCAGGGGCAGGACAACATTTATTCTGACCTGACTGCCGGACGTATTGATGCCGCGTTCCAGGATGAGGTCGCTGCCAGCGAAGGTTTCCTCAAACAACCTGTCGGTAAAGATTACAAATTCGGTGGCCCGTCTGTTAAAGATGAAAAACTGTTTGGCGTAGGGACCGGCATGGGCCTGCGTAAAGAAGATAACGAACTGCGCGAAGCACTGAACAAAGCCTTTGCCGAAATGCGCGCTGACGGTACTTACGAGAAATTAGCGAAAAAGTACTTCGATTTTGATGTTTATGGTGGCTAATCGCCATCGGTGAAAGAAAGCCCGCTCCCTTCGGGTAACCGGAGGGAGACAAGAGGCGGTAATTCACCACACACGACAGGACAGGCAGCATGTTGTATGGGTTTTCAGGTGTTATTTTACAGGGTGCGCTCGTCACACTGGAGCTGGCTATCAGCTCTGTAGTGCTCGCTGTAATCATCGGTTTAATTGGCGCTGGCGGTAAGCTCTCGCAAAATCGGCTTTCGGGGCTGATTTTCGAAGGGTACACCACGCTGATTCGTGGCGTGCCGGACTTAGTGTTGATGCTGCTGATTTTCTACGGTTTGCAGATTGCGCTAAACACGGTGACGGAGGCGATGGGCGTCGGGCAGATTGATATCGATCCGATGGTCGCTGGTATTATCACTCTCGGTTTTATCTACGGTGCTTATTTTACCGAAACGTTCCGTGGTGCTTTTATGGCAGTGCCGAAAGGACATATAGAGGCGGCGACGGCGTTCGGTTTTACTCGTGGGCAAGTGTTTCGGCGGATCATGTTTCCGTCGATGATGCGTTACGCCCTGCCAGGCATTGGCAACAACTGGCAGGTGATCCTCAAATCTACCGCACTGGTTTCGTTACTCGGCCTGGAAGATGTGGTCAAAGCCACCCAACTGGCAGGCAAAAGTACCTGGGAACCGTTCTATTTCGCCATCGTCTGTGGCGTGATTTACCTGGTTTTCACCACTGTTTCCAATGGTGTGCTGCTGTTCCTTGAGCGCCGCTACTCCGTGGGTGTGAAGAGGGCTGACCTGTGATCGAAATCTTACATGAATACTGGAAACCGCTGCTGTGGACCGACGGTTATCGCTTTACTGGTGTGGCGATCACTCTGTGGCTGCTTATTTTGTCGGTAGTGATAGGCGGAGTCCTGGCGCTGTTTCTGGCGATTGGTCGTGTCTCCAGTAATAAATACATCCAGTTTCCAATCTGGTTATTTACCTATATTTTTCGCGGTACGCCGCTGTATGTTCAGTTGCTGGTGTTCTATTCCGGCATGTACACGCTTGAGATTGTTAAGGGAACCGAATTCCTTAACGCTTTCTTCCGCAGTGGCCTGAACTGTACCGTGCTGGCGCTGACGCTTAACACCTGCGCTTACACTACCGAGATTTTTGCTGGGGCAATCCGTTCGGTTCCGCATGGGGAAATTGAAGCCGCCAGAGCCTATGGCTTCTCGACTTTTAAAATGTATCGCTGCATTATTTTGCCTTCTGCGCTGCGTATTGCGTTACCGGCATACAGCAACGAAGTGATCCTGATGCTGCACTCTACTGCGTTGGCATTTACTGCCACGGTGCCGGATCTGCTGAAAATAGCCCGCGATATTAACGCCGCCACGTATCAACCTTTTACCGCCTTCGGCATTGCCGCGGTGCTCTATTTAATCATCTCTTATGTCCTGATCAGCCTCTTTCGCAGAGCGGAAAAACGCTGGTTGCAGCATGTGAAACCTTCTTCAACGCACTGAGAATACGATGTCCGAGAATAAATTAAACGTTATCGATTTGCACAAACGCTACGGCGAACATGAAGTGCTGAAAGGGGTATCACTGCAAGCGAATGCCGGAGATGTAATAAGCATCATCGGATCGTCGGGATCGGGGAAAAGTACCTTTCTGCGCTGCATTAACTTCCTCGAAAAACCGAGTGAAGGGTCGATCGTGGTCAATGGCCAGACGATCAATCTGGTGCGCGACAAAGACGGTCAACTCAAAGTCGCCGATAAAAATCAACTGCGCTTACTGCGCACACGCCTGACGATGGTATTCCAGCACTTCAATCTCTGGAGCCATATGACGGTGCTGGAAAACGTCATGGAAGCGCCGATTCAGGTGTTGGGCCTGAGCAAGCAGGAAGCGCGCGAGCGGGCGGTGAAGTATCTGGCAAAAGTCGGGATAGACGAACGTGCGCAGGGGAAATATCCGGTGCATCTTTCCGGCGGTCAGCAACAGCGTGTTTCTATCGCGCGGGCGCTGGCGATGGAACCGGAAGTTTTACTGTTTGATGAACCTACCTCGGCGCTCGATCCTGAACTGGTAGGCGAAGTGTTGCGTATTATGCAGCAACTGGCAGAAGAGGGGAAAACCATGGTGGTAGTGACTCACGAAATGGGCTTTGCTCGCCATGTTTCTACTCATGTCATTTTCCTCCATCAGGGGAAAATAGAAGAAGAGGGCGCGCCGGAGCAGTTATTTGGCAACCCGCAAAGCCCTCGTCTGCAACGGTTCCTTAAGGGATCGCTGAAATAATTTCCTCTCCGGTGGCTAACGCTGCCGGAGTATTTTCATGGGGAATTTGCGAGTCAGCTTCCGCTGAAATGTAAAAGTTACAGTCCGCTAAAAATACTTCTGAATTCGCTGTCCAAAGATAAAAACTGCCTGCTGCATTGGGTGTTAATCGTGGTTATTGTCGCGTCATCTTAAATTTGAGGGGTGACGGAACGCCATGACAATATCGACAACTTCCACGCCGCATGATGCGGTATTTAAATCTTTTTTACGCCATCCAGACACCGCGCGGGATTTTATTGATATTCATCTTCCCGCGCCGCTGCGCAAACTGTGTGATTTAACGACGCTTAAACTGGAACCAAACAGTTTTATTGATGAAGACCTGCGGCAATATTATTCCGACCTCTTGTGGTCTGTGAAAACGCAGGAGGGAGTGGGTTATATTTATGTAGTGATAGAGCACCAAAGTAAGCCGGAAGAATTAATGGCTTTTCGCATGATGCGTTATTCCATTGCGGCAATGCAAAACCATCTTGATGCGGGCTATAAAGAGCTTCCATTGGTGCTCCCGATGCTGTTTTATCATGGTTGCAGAAGTCCTTATCCTTATTCACTCTGCTGGCTTGATGAATTTGCCGAGCCTGCTATAGCCCGCAAAATATATTCATCGGCTTTTCCGTTGGTGGATATTACCGTGGTGCCGGATGACGAGATTATGCAACACCGCAAAATGGCGCTGTTGGAGTTAATTCAGAAACATATTCGTCAGCGCGATCTGTTGGGATTAGTCGACCAAATTGTTTCGCTGCTAGTTACAGGGAACACTAATGACAGACAGCTAAAAGCCCTGTTTAATTACGTATTACAAACAGGGGATGCCCAGCGTTTTCGTGCATTTATTGGTGAGATAGCGGAACGCGCACCACAAGAAAAGGAGAAACTGATGACCATTGCTGACAGATTACGTGAAGAAGGCGCAATGCAGGGCAAACACGAAGAAGCCCTGCGTATTGCTCAGGAGATGCTGGATAGAGGTTTAGACAGAGAGTTAGTTATGATGGTGACCCGACTTTCACCAGACGATCTTATCGCGCAAAGCCACTAATCCTGTAACACCGGGAGTTAACTGGCGGATGTTTGCTGTAAACCACATCAGCGAACGACATCCGCCAGCGCCTCTTCTAAATCGTACCAGCGAAACGCAAAACCCGCTTCTTCCAGCCGTTTAGGCAGCGCGCGTTGTCCACCTAATACCAGTACTGAAGATTCGCCCATTAACAGTCGAATGGCGGTCGCGGGGACGCGCAAAATGGCCGGGCGATGCAGCGCATGACCGAGCGCATGGGCAAATTGTTCATTGCGTACCGGGTAGGGCGAAACCATATTAAATGGCCCGCGCAGCTCGTTATCCAGCAGCCAGAGAATACCGTTGACCATATCATCAATATGAATCCAGGCCAGATACTGCCGACCAGAGCCAATCGGCCCGCCCAGGCCAAGACGAAACGGCGGCAGCATTTTACCGAGAATACCGCCATCCGGTGCCAGCACTACACCGGTACGCAGCAGGCACACTCGCGTTTTGTCACTTTGCGCCCGGCAGGCAATTTCTTCCCAGCGAGCGCAGAGTTTATGGGTAAATTCGTTATGCGGCGGTTCCTCTTCGGTAACCACCACTTCACCTAAGTCACCATAATAGCCCGTTGCCGAGCCGGAAATGAGTACCGACGGTGGCGTGTCGCTGGCATTAATCAAATCGACCAGTTTTTGCGTGATATTCCAGCGGCTTTGGCAGAGACGCTCTTTTTGCTCGTGAGTCCAGCGTTTATCAGCAATCGGTTCTCCGGCCAGGTTGATTACCGCATCAACGCCGTTGAGGTTGCTTTGATCGGCAAGCCCTTGCCATAGTGTCACCCGAGGGCCGAGAACGGAACTGGCTTTCTGCGGGTTACGCGTCACTACCGTAATTTGATGGCCCAGCTCCAGCAAACGCGGAATCAAATGGCGACCAATTAATCCTGTCCCTCCGGTGATCACTATGTTCATGCAGCCTCCCGATATGGCGATTAACGCTGCCAGCTTAAGGTCATGGATACCGAATCGGCGTAGCGCAGCGCGTGCAGTTTATCGATCTCCACTTCAGCATACGTCACCCAGTGATGTTCACGTGCGATATCGAGCACATCCTGAGTTAATTTTTCCAGCAAAGAGAAACGGTTATTCTCTACATGCTGAATAATGTTTTTCGTTACGGTGCGATAATTCAGCGCATCGTTGATATCTTCGCTAGTGCGCGCTTTATCGGCGGGGTAGTGGATCGTCACATTGATAACAATATCCTGACGGTTGTTAATTTCTTCTTCCTTAATTCCGATAAACGTACGCAAACGAAGGTTCTTTATACGAATAATAGCGGCAGGTTGTGCCATTGCAGGTTCTCCGTTGTTTTACTTAGGATGAAATAATACACGAGAACCTGTTTCTGTTAACTATCCGAACGCTCATCACCGAGTTGTGCTTTTAGCAGTGCCTGCCCGGTGGCAGGGCGCGAACGGATCCGCTCATGCCAGTTCTTGACTGCCGGATACATTGCTAGGTCAATTCGCTGGCGAGTCCAGGCATTAACCCACGGCCAGCAGGCAATATCCGCAATGCTGTAGTTCTCGCCTCCCAGCCAGGGCGAGTTTTCCAGCCGCTTGTTCAGTACATGGTAAAGACGCTGAGTTTCAACCTGATAACGTTCAATAGCGTAAGGAATGGTTTGGGGGGCTGCGTGATTAAAATGATGATTTTGCCCAAGCATCGGCCCCAGTCCGCCTACCTGCCAGAATAACCACTGTAATGTGGCGGCGCGCTCACGCGTTTCATGACTCAAAAAGAGTCCTGTTTTCTCAGCCAGATACAACAAAATGGCACCAGACTCAAAGAGGCTTAGCGGTTCGCCGCCATCGGCAGGAGAATGATCAACAATTGCCGGAATTTTGTTGTTGGGCGAAATGCGCAAAAATTCCGGACGAAACTGACCGCCTTTCCCCAGGTCTACCTTAATCAAGCGATAATCCAGCTCTGCTTCTTCGAGAAACAGCGTAATTTTGTGACCATTGGGTGTCGGGGCGAAATAGAGATCGATCATTGCAGCTCCGGTTGTTTAATCATCTGAACACCACAAGTATAGAAAGCGCGGCGACTTACGTGAGTATTCGTCACGTGACAGTGACAAAAAGGCTCTATAGTTTGATAGCCAGCCCCCTTTATTGCCGAGGACATAATGAGTAAACCCGCTATCACGCTTTGGTCAGATGCCCACTTTTTCTCCCCTTATGTGTTATCCGCCTGGGTGGCGTTGCAGGAAAAAGGCCTGTCGTTTCATATCAAGACCATCGACCTCGACAGCGGTGAACATTTGCAGCCGACGTGGCAAGGTTACGGTCAGACACGCCGTGTGCCGTTATTACAAATCGATGATTTTGAGTTGAGTGAATCTTCTGCCATTGCGGAGTATCTGGAAGATCGATTTGCGCCACCGACCTGGGAACGTATTTATCCGCTTGATTTAGAAAATCGTGCGCGTGCACGACAGATTCAGGCCTGGCTGCGCAGCGATCTGATGCCCATCCGCGAAGAGCGTCCGACGGATGTTGTCTTTGCGGGGGCGAAAAAAGCGCCACTAACGGCCGAGGGAAAAGCCAGTGCAGAGAAACTGTTCGCGATGGCAGAACATTTGTTAGTACTGGGTCAGCCGAATTTATTTGGTGAATGGTGCATTGCTGATACTGATCTGGCGCTAATGATTAACCGCCTGGTACTACATGGCGATGAGGTGCCAGAACGCCTGGTGGATTATGCAACATTCCAGTGGCAGCGAGCGTCTGTCCAGCGTTTTATTGCACTTTCGGCGAAGCAATCTGGCTGATAGCAACGACAGAATCCAGTATCATAGCTTACGTTTTTTCGACGAGGAGTGAGTGATGAAACTGATGTTTGCATCGGACATTCATGGGTCGTTACCGGCGACGGAACGTGTTCTGGAGTTGTTTGCCCAAAGCGGTGCCCAGTGGCTGGTGATCCTTGGCGACGTGTTGAATCACGGCCCGCGTAATGCTTTACCGGAGGGTTACGCGCCAGCCAAAGTCGCTGAACGGCTTAATGAAGTGGCACATAAGGTTATCGCTGTGCGCGGCAACTGCGACAGCGAAGTGGATCAAATGCTGCTGCATTTCCCGATAACCGCGCCGTGGCAACAGGTATTACTGGAAAAACAACGTCTGTTTTTGACGCATGGTCATCTTTTTGGCCCGGAAAATCTGCCTGCTTTAAACCAGAACGATGTGCTGGTGTACGGTCATACCCATCTGCCAGTGGCAGAACAGCGGGGGGAGATTTTCCACTTCAACCCCGGCTCGGTGAGTATTCCGAAAGGCGGTAATCCGGCGAGTTATGGCATGCTGGATAATGACGTACTTAGTGTAATCGCACTCAATGATCAAAGTATCATTGCGCAGGTCGCGATTAATCCGTAATTTACCCACAACTCAAAATGCGCCGTAAGAGCGCCAGAAAAAGAAGGTTTCCTGATAATGGAACAGCGTCGTTTGGCAAGTACTGAATGGGTGGATATTGTCAATGAAGAGAACGAAGTCATTGCACAAGCCAGCCGGGAACAAATGCGGGCACAGTGTCTGCGTCATCGTGCAACTTACATCGTCGTGCATGATGGCATGGGCAAAATTCTGGTCCAGCGTCGTACCGAGACAAAAGACTTTTTACCCGGCATGTTAGATGCGACCGCAGGCGGTGTAGTCCAGGCCGATGAGCAACTGCTGGAATCCGCGCGTCGCGAAGCGGAAGAAGAGTTGGGCATTGCCGGTGTCCCCTTTGCCGAGCACGGGCAGTTCTATTTCGAAGATAAAAATTGCCGTGTCTGGGGCGCATTGTTCAGCTGCGTCTCTCACGGTCCCTTCGCACTACAGGAAGATGAAGTCAGTGAAGTTTGCTGGCTGACGCCGGAAGAAATCACCGCACGCTGCGATGAGTTCACTCCAGACTCGCTGAAAGCGCTAGCGTTGTGGATGAAGCGCAATGCCAAAAATGAAGCCGTAGAGACTGAAACGGCAGAATGAAAAAAGAGCCGCAATTGCGGCTCTTAACATTTTTAGTGGTAGCCCATCAACTGAGCGCCGATCACTACGACGCTGGACATAATAAACAGCAGTCCAAGTAGGGTCGCGCCCACCTTCAGCCAGTTACGGAAGTCCACCCTGCACACACCGAGCGTTGCCATTAACGACGCTGAGGTTGGGTAAATGATGTGACTGAAGCCATCACCAAACTGGAACGCCAGCACGGTAACCTGACGGTTAACACCGACCAGATCGCCAAGCGGTGCCAGTAACGGCATGGTTAACGCCGCCTGACCAGAACCGGACGTCACGAAGAAATTAAATACCGCCTGGAAGAGCAACATAAACCAGGCCGCGACCGCGTTGTCCAGACCGCTAATGGCATTGGCAATGCTGTTGAGGATGGTATTTAACACGCTGGCATCACCCGCTTCACCATTACCGACCAGCAGCAAAATCCCTTTGGCGAAACCCACCAGCAGGGCAGGGGCGATCATCATTCGCGCCCCTTCGGTAAAGGATGAAGCCATGGTATTAACCGTCATGCCGTTAAGGCGGAAAACAACGCCGATGATGCCAATCACCAGACCCATGGTGAAGAACTGGCTGGCAATTTCTGGAATAAACCAGGCATTAACGATCACGCCCCAAATCACCCAGACCATTACGGCGGTCAGGACAATCAATACCAGCCAGTCACCAAAGGTAAACGGACGTTGTTCAACATCAGCCTGCTTTTCACGAAAGAAGCGGTCGGACTCATGCACGCGTGACAGAAGAGGATTCTTTTTCACTCGTGAGGCGTACACCATGGTAAAGATCAGGCCAATCAGAGTGGCGATAACCCACACCACGATGCGCAACCCGGAGCCAGAAAGCACCGGAACGCCGGCAATCCCCTGAGCAACGACCACACAAAACGGGTTCATCCACGAACTGGCAAAACCGATTTGCGTGGCAATATAGGTCACCAGGACGGTGGTAATACTGTCATAGCCCAGCCGGACCATTAGCGGTGCGATGATAATGGCAAAGGCGACGGCCTCTTCTCCCATACCAAATACCGCGCCGCCAAGTGAAAACAGAATAAACAGCGCAGGAATAAAGAGAATTTCATTCCCGCGGGTATGGCGAATAAGCGCCAGGATACCGTTATCAATGGTTCCTGTACGCATCACAATGCCAAACGCGCCGCCAATCACCAGCATAAACATGATGATGCCAACGGCTGTCCCGTATTTCGATCCTGAGGTTAATCCTTCAAACGGGAAGTTCATCAGGCCCGGGCGTTCATCGCCCGTCGTGAACAGCTGTACGCGGTGATACTCAGGTTCGCCTGCTTCGTTAGTCAGAATGCGAAATGAGTGTGGATCTACGACTTTGCGTGTTTTTGTTTGACCATCAACCTGATACTGCACTTCCTGACTGTCAAACATCCCCACCGGAACTACCCAGGTGGCAAGGCTGGTTAAAATAGCAACAAAAAAGATAATCACCAACGTATCGGGCATTGCCCATCTTCTTGTTGGTTTGGATTCAGTGATTGCGGACATAGCGCAAATATTCCCTTGCACAAAACAAAGTGGTAAGTATGCAAAGTGGGATGGCGCAATTCATTGATGCAGCGCAGTTAAGCAAGATAATCAGAAAGGATTAATGCAAATTAAGAGAATAAAAAACCGGAAATAGTGATTATTTCCGGTTCAGATATCCGCAGCGCAAAGCTGCGGATGATGACGAGATTACTGCTGCTGTGCAGACTGAATCGCAGTCAGCGCGATGGTGTAGACGATATCGTCAACCAGTGCGCCACGGGACAGGTCGTTAACCGGCTTGCGCATACCCTGCAGCATCGGCCCGATGGAGATCAGGTCGGCAGAACGCTGTACCGCTTTGTAGGTGGTGTTACCGGTGTTCAGATCCGGGAAGATGAACACGGTAGCGCGACCTGCAACCGGAGAGTTCGGCGCTTTGGATTTCGCAACGTCAGCCATTACCGCAGCGTCGTACTGCAGCGGACCGTCGATCATCAGGTCAGGACGTTTTTCCTGCGCCAGACGAGTTGCTTCGCGAACTTTTTCTACGTCGCTACCTGCACCAGAAGTACCGGTGGAGTAGGAGAGCATAGCAACGCGCGGTTCGATACCGAAGGCCGCAGCGGAATCAGCGGACTGAATCGCGATTTCTGCCAGCTGTTCAGCGGTCGGATCCGGGTTGATCGCACAGTCACCGTAAACGTAAACCTGTTCCGGCAGCAGCATGAAGAACACGGAAGATACCAGGGAGCTGCCCGGTGCAGTTTTGATCAGCTGCAGCGGCGGACGGATGGTGTTTGCGGTAGTGTGAACAGCACCGGAAACCAGACCATCAACTTCATCCTGTTCCAGCATCAGCGTACCGAGCACCACGTTGTCTTCCAGCTGTTCGCGGGCAACGGTTTCGGTCATGCCTTTGTTCTTACGCAGTTCGACCAGACGACCAACATAGCTTTCGCGAACCACTTCTGGATCAACGATTTCAATCCCTGCACCCAGTTCTACACCCTGAGACGCTGCAACACGGTTGATCTCTGCCGGATTACCCAGCAGTACGCAAGTTGCGATACCACGTTCAGCACAGATAGCGGCTGCTTTAACGGTACGCGGTTCGTCACCTTCCGGCAGTACGATACGTTTGCCCGCTTTGCGCGCAAGTTCAGTCAGCTGATAACGGAACGCAGGCGGAGACAGACGACGGCTGCGCTCAGAAGTGGCAGTCAGAGATTCGATCCAGTCAGCGTTGATGTAGTTAGCAACGTATTCCTGAACTTTCTCGATACGTTCGTGATCGTCAACCGGAACTTCCAGGTTGAAGCTCTGCAGGCTCAGAGAGGTCTGCCAGGTGTTGGTGTTCACCATAAATACCGGCAGGCCGGTAGCGAAAGCACGTTCGCACAGTTTAGAAATGCGCGCGTCCATTTCGTAACCGCCAGTCAGCAGCAGGGCACCGATTTCTACGCCGTTCATGGCTGCCAGGCAAGCGGCCACCAGCACGTCAGGACGGTCTGCGGAAGTCACCAGCAGAGAACCGGCACGGAAGTGCTCCAGCATGTGCGGAATGCTGCGTGCGCAGAAAGTGACGGATTTAACGCGGCGAGTATTGATGTCGCCTTCGTTGATGATGGTCGCATTCAGGTGGCGAGCCATATCGATCGCACGAGTCGCGATCAGGTCAAAGCTCCACGGCACAGCGCCGAGAACCGGCAGCGGGCTGGATTCTTGCAGCTTCGCCGGATCAACATTGTTTACTTTAGCTTTGGAAGAGTCGTCGAAAATCTCGGACAGATCCGGGCGAGTACGACCCTGTTCATCAACCGGTGCGTTCAGTTTGTTAACGATAACGCCGGTGATGTTGGTGTTTTTGGCACCGCCGAAGCTGTTGCGGGTCAGTTCGATACGCTCTTTCAGCTGTTCCGGGGTGTCAGTGCCCTGAGACATAACGAAGACGATTTCCGCATTCAGCGTTTTAGCGATTTCGTAGTTCAGAGACTGGGCAAACTGGTGCTTACGTGTCGGGACCAGACCTTCAACCAGAACGACTTCAGCGTCTTTGGTGTTAGCGTGGTAGTTTGCGACGATCTCTTCCATCAGCACATCTTTCTGATTGCTGGAAAGCAGACCTTCAACGTAGCTCATTTTCAGCGGTTCAGCGGCCGTCGTGGTGGAAGAGTTCGCACGCACGATAGTCGTAGTCTGATCGGGCGCATCGCCACCGGTACGCGGCTGAGCGATAGGTTTGAAAACGCTCAGACGAACGCCTTTGCGTTCCATTGCACGGATCACGCCAAGGCTGACGCTGGTCAGACCGACGCTGGTTCCGGTAGGGATCAGCATAATAATACGGGACACGGTTTATCCTCTTTCGTTACCGCCGATTTGGCGGGTTACAAAACAGCACCGCCAGCTGAGCTGGCGGTGTGAAATCAGGCAGTCAGGCGGCTCGCGTCTTGCGCGATAACCAGTTCTTCGTTGGTTGGGATAACCACCGCAGGACGGGTACCTTCTTTGTTGATGAAACCAGATTTGCCGAAACGTGCAGCCAGGTTGCGTTCATGATCAACTTCAAAGCCCAGCACGCCCAGTTTGCCCAGAGACAGTTCACGAACCATTGCGGCATTTTCACCGATACCACCAGTGAATACAACAGCGTCCAGACGACCATCCATCAGCGCAGTGTAGGCACCGATGTATTTCGCCAGGCGGTGGCAGTAAACGTCCATTGCGCGCTTCGCGTCTTCTTTCGTCGCGTAGTTGTCTTCAACATAGCGGCAGTCGCTGGTCACTTCGGTCAGACCCAGCAGGCCAGACTCTTTGGTCAGCAGTTTGTTGATTGCGTCAACGCTCATGCCCAGGGTGTCGTGCAGGTGGAAGATGATCGCCGGATCGATATCACCAGAACGGGTACCCATGACCAGACCTTCCAGCGGGGTCAGGCCCATAGAGGTGTCAACGCATTTACCGTTGCGGATAGCAGAAACGGAACCACCGTTGCCCAGGTGGCAGGTGATGATGTTCAGTTCTTCTACCGGTTTGTTCAGCATTTTTGCCGCTTCCTGGGTTACATAGAAGTGGCTGGTGCCGTGCGCGCCGTAACGACGGATGCCGTGCTCTTTGTACAGGTTGTAAGGCAGGGCGTAGAGGTAAGACTCTTCCGGCATAGTCTGGTGGAACGCGGTGTCAAATACAGCAACGTTTTTGTCTTTCAGCTGTGGGAAAGATTTCAGAGCTTCTTCGATACCGATCAGGTGAGCCGGGTTGTGCAGCGGTGCAAAAGAAGCTGCATCTTTGATACCCTGAATAACAGACTCATCGATCACTACGGAGCTGGTATACTTTTCGCCGCCGTGTACGATACGGTGACCGATAGCAGTCAGCTGCGCAGACAGTTCTGGTTTTTGTGCCAGAATAGTATTAACGATAAAGTTGAGCGCTTCGCTGTGAGCGGCGCCTGCACCTAAAGCCGCTTCCTGTTTATTGCCGTCCATTTTCCATTTGATACGTGCTTCGGGCAGGTGGAAACATTCGGCTAAACCAGAAAGGTACTCTTCACCATTTACTGCATCGATGATGGCAAATTTCAGTGAAGAACTACCGCAGTTCAGAACCAGTACTAACTTACTCGACATGGAAGTACCTATAATTGATACGTGGCTAAAAAAACGTCAGGGAGCCATAGAGCGTAGCGCATGATGACACCGACATTTATGATTAACATCATGCACTGCAAATTTTTTTTGCATGATGGAAGAAATATCTTGAGTCTATGCCATTTTGCGTAATTTTCAGCCAATGGCATAATGTATATGAATTTGACGACTCAATGAATATGTACTACTTAGGCCTTCAGGCTGCTAAAGGATACCTGATAGTGGGTATGGAAGACAAAATGTTTTGAACGTTGTCCCGCTGAGTTGTGAATTTGCACAAATTTTTGAATCTTTATATGTGAAGTTGAGGTGAAGCATGTCAACGCCGGATAATCGTTCTGTTAATTTTTTTAGCTTGTTTCGCCGGGGACAGCATTACTCAAAGACGTGGCCGCTGGAAAAACGCCTTGCCCCGGTCTTTGTCGAAAATCGCGTTATCAAGATGACGCGTTATGCGATCCGTTTTATGCCGCCGATCGCCGTATTTACTCTCTGCTGGCAGATTGCCCTGGGCGGTCAGCTTGGGCCGGCAGTTGCCACTGCCCTGTTCGCCTTAAGTTTACCCATGCAGGGATTGTGGTGGCTGGGCAAGCGTTCTGTCACGCCATTACCCCCTGCAATCCTTAACTGGTTTTATGAAGTTCGCGGTAAATTGCAGGAGTCTGGACAGGTGTTGGCACCCGTTGAAGGCAAGCCTGATTACCAGGCATTAGCTGACACGCTTAAGCGCGCCTTCAAACAACTGGATAAAACTTTCCTTGATGATTTGTAATTGACCCCTGATTACGCATATAAAAGAAGGCATACTCAGCCTTCTTTTTTTTCACCGTAGTAGAGTGATACAGGAGTCAACAATGGAAATGACCAACGCGCAACGTCTTATTTTGTCTAATCAGTACAAGATGATGACTATGCTCGATCCGGCAAATGCTGAACGTTACCGTCGCCTGCAAACAATTATTGAGCGTGGTTACGGATTACAGATGCGTGAATTGGATCGCGAGTTTGGCGAGCTGAAAGAAGAAACCTGCCGCACTATCATCGACATTATGGAGATGTATCATGCGTTGCATGTTTCCTGGTCTAATTTGCAGGACCAGCAATCCATCGATGAACGTCGTGTCACCTTCCTCGGCTTTGACGCCGCCACTGAAGCACGTTACCTCGGTTATGTCCGCTTTATGGTTAATGTGGAAGGGCGCTATACCCATTTTGACGCCGGAACTCACGGTTTTAACGCCCAGACGCCAATGTGGGAAAAATATCAGCGCATGCTTAATGTGTGGCATGCCTGCCCGCGTCAGTACCATTTGAGCGCCAACGAAATTAATCAAATTATCAATGCCTGAGGAGGCCCGCGTGCGGTGCAAAGGTTTTCTGTTTGATCTTGATGGAACGCTGGTGGATTCCCTGCCTGCGGTAGAACGGGCGTGGAGCAACTGGGCCAGACGTCATGGGTTAGCGCCGGAAGAGGTGCTGGCTTTCATTCACGGTAAACAGGCGATCACCTCTCTGCGCCATTTTATGGCGGGCAAATCCGAGGCTGATATTGCCGCCGAGTTTACGCGTCTGGAGCACATCGAGGCCACGGAAACCGAAGGTATTACCGCGCTTCCGGGGGCAATCGCCTTACTCAGTCATTTGAATAAAGCAGGTATTCCGTGGGCCATTGTGACTTCTGGCTCCATGCCGGTAGCGCGAGCGCGCCATAAAATAGCTGGGCTTCCCGCACCAGAGGTGTTTGTAACCGCTGAGCGAGTGAAGCGCGGAAAACCAGAACCTGATGCGTATCTGTTAGGCGCGCAGCTGCTGGGGCTTGCGCCGCAGGAGTGTGTGGTGGTGGAAGATGCTCCCGCTGGCGTGCTTTCTGGCCTGGCGGCGGGTTGTCATGTCATTGCGGTTAACGCTCCGGCAGATACCCCGCGCCTGAATGAGGTCGATTTGGTCCTCCACAGTCTGGAGCAAATTACTGTGACCAAACAGCCAAATGGCGATGTTATTATTCAGTGAAACACCTGATCATGATTTAGCCCCGTCTCGTCGGGGCTTTTTTATGGCAGAATCAAGTCATCCCCCTCAATTAACAAGGATAAGTTGTGAACGGTGAATTGATTTGGGTTCTTTCATTACTGGCCGTTGCCATCGTCTTGTTTGCGACGGGCAGAGTGCGTATGGATGCGGTCGCTTTGTTTGTTATTGTCGCGTTTGCATTAAGCGGAACGCTGACAGTCCCAGAAGTATTTTCCGGCTTTTCTGATCCTAACGTTGTCCTGATTGCCGCCTTGTTTATTATTGGCGATGGTTTGGTCCGTACCGGTGTTGCCACCGTAATGGGAACATGGCTGGTCAAAGTTGCGGGCAATAGTGAAATCAAAATGTTGGTTTTGTTGATGCTGACCGTCGCGGGGCTTGGCGCGTTTATGAGTTCAACCGGCGTTGTCGCTATCTTTATTCCCGTGGTGTTAAGCGTTGCCATGCGTATGCAAACGTCGCCGTCACGTCTGATGATGCCGTTAAGTTTTGCCGGGCTGATTAGCGGCATGATGACGCTGGTGGCGACGCCGCCGAACCTGGTAGTCAACAGTGAATTGCTGCGTGAAGGCTATCACGGCTTCAGTTTCTTTAGCGTAACACCTATTGGCCTGGTCGTGCTGGTGCTGGGTATTTTGTATATGTTAGTGATGCGTTTCATGCTGAAAGGGGATACCCAGACCCCGCAGCGCGAAGGCTGGACGCGTCGAACCTTTCGCGATCTTATCCGTGAATATCGACTGACCGGGCGTGCGCGACGTCTGGCTATTCGCCCCGGATCGCCAATGATTGGTCAACGGCTGGATGATCTCAAATTACGTGAGCGTTATGGCGCTAACGTCATCGGTGTTGAACGCTGGCGGCGTTTTCGTCGCGTTATCGTGAACGTTAATGGGGTTTCTGAATTTCGCGCGCGTGACGTTTTGCTTATTGATATGTCTGCGGCTGATGTCGATCTCCGGCAATTTTGTAGTGAGCAATTGCTGGAGCCGATGGTACTGCGCGGCGAGTATTTTTCTGACCAGGCCCTTGATGTGGGCATGGCAGAGATTTCATTAATTCCTGAGTCAGAACTGATTGGTAAATCGGTGCGCGAAATTGGTTTTCGTACCCGCTACGGACTGAATGTGGTGGGGCTAAAGCGCAATGGCGTGGCGCTGGAAGGTTCGCTGGCGGATGAGCCTCTGCTGCTGGGCGATATCATCCTGGTTGTGGGTAACTGGAAACTGATCGGTATGCTGGCCAAACAGGGCCGCGACTTCGTAGCGCTGAACTTACCGGAAGAGGTGAGTGAAGCATCACCCGCGCACAGCCAGGCACCCCATGCCATTTTCTGTCTGGTGCTAATGGTGGCGTTAATGCTGACAGATGAAATTCCTAATCCTGTTGCCGCTATCATCGCCTGCCTGCTGATGGGGAAATTCCGCTGTATAGATGCTGAAAGCGCCTATAAATCCATTCACTGGCCGAGCATTATTTTGATCGTTGGGATGATGCCGTTTGCTGTGGCATTACAGAAAACGGGAGGTGTCGCGCTGGCGGTGAAAGGGCTGATGGACATTGGCGGTGGTTACGGGCCACATATGATGCTGGGGTGTTTGTTTGTCTTGTCGGCGGTTATTGGGCTATTTATCTCTAATACCGCGACGGCGGTGTTGATGGCTCCGATTGCGCTGGCTGCTGCCAAAACGATGGGGGTGTCGCCTTATCCATTCGCGATGGTCGTGGCGATGGCAGCATCCGCCGCCTTTATGACACCGGTTTCTTCACCTGTTAACACACTGGTTTTAGGTCCGGGAAATTACAGCTTCAGTGACTTTGTGAAGTTGGGGGTACCGTTCACCATTATCGTGATGGCGGTTTGTGTGGTGATGATCCCGATGCTGTTTCCGTTTTGACAAGAGCCTGATGTCGCATCCGGCGCTTATTGCCTGATGCGACGCAGACTCCGGCTGCTTACAGCGGTGAATCCTGGCTAATCTCATCGAGCGAAAGATGGAAGCTGGGAACAAATATTTCCATGAAGTAGTCCATCTCCTGGCTGCGACGCGCTTCAAGCGTCGCTTCCAGTCGCGTTTTTGCCAGCAAGAATTCATTATTTCCGGCCGCGAGTTCTTCCAGACATTTCAGATATGCACACAGTGCATCTGCCTGTTTCACCAGCGATTTTTCTTCATCGCTATATGCATGCTCGTCAATTAACGGCGCAAAGATATCCCGCAGCTCTTCCGGAACCATATCGACCAGTTTTTGCTGAGCGATTTTTTCAATAGCCTTGTACTCCTGAGCGATTTGCGAATTGAAGTATTTCACCGGAGTAGGGAGATCGCCGGTGAGCACTTCTGAGGCATCGTGGTACATCGCCAGTAAAGCGATACGTTCGGCGTTGACATTACCGCCAAATTTTCGATTTTTGATAGCTGCCAGCGCATGGGCGACCATCGCTACCTGCAAACTGTGTTCGGACACATTTTCCGTCCGCACGTTGCGCATGAGCGGCCAGCGGTTAATGAGTTTCAGGCGGGAGAGATGGGCAAAAAAATGGCTCTGTTTCATAGTGACCTTACGTATGATGACATCATCAGGTCATTGTGGCGGGATAACGCTGCCGGATGCAATCTCCGGCAGTGAAATTAAGATTACAGCTGATGATAACCAGAAAGGAAACGCGCGAACTTGCTCAAAGACAGCTCGATATCATCGACACGCGGTAGCGTGACAATGCGGAAGTGATCCGGCCACGGCCAGTTGAATGCCGTCCCTTGCACCAACAGAACTTTTTCCTGCAACAGGAAATCCAGCACCATTTTCTGATCGTCGTGAATGTTAAAGCGTTTGGCGTCGATTTTCGGGAACATATACAGCGCACCACGAGGTTTCACGCAGGAAACGCCCGGAATATCGTTGATCAGTTCCCACGCGCGGTTACGCTGCTCATAAAGACGACCGCCAGGGGTAATAAATTCACTGATGCTCTGATAACCACCTAGCGCGGTCTGAATGGCGTGTTGCGCAGGAACGTTAGCACACAGGCGCATTGAAGCCAGCATTTCCAGACCTTCGATGTAGCCTTTGGCGTGTTTTTTCGGCCCGTTCAACACCATCCACCCCTGACGGAAGCCTGCAACGCGGTACGTTTTCGACAGTCCGTTAAAGGTAATGGTCAGCAGGTCAGGTGCCAGCGGCGCAATTGAGTGATGCTCAGCGTCGTCGTAGAGAATTTTGTCATAAATTTCATCGGCGAAGATAATGAGATTATGCTGACGTGCAATCTCCACAATCTCCATTAAAAGCTCTTTGGAATATACCGCGCCGGTTGGGTTATTTGGGTTGATAATAACGATCCCACGCGTACGAGGCGTAATTTTAGCGCGAATATCATCGAGGTCCGGGAACCAGTCAGAGGATTCATCGCAAAGATAATGCACCGCTTTACCGCTGGAAAGCGAAACCGCCGCGGTCCAGAGTGGGTAATCTGGTGCAGGAACCAACATTTCGTCCCCGCTGTTCAGCAATGCCTGCATTGCCTGAACGATAAGCTCCGATACACCATTGCCGATGTAAATATCTTCCACGGTAACATCACGCATGCCACGAGCCTGGTAGTGCTGCATGATGGCTTTACGCGCGGAGTAAAGACCTTTGGAATCGCAATACCCTTGAGCGGTAGGCAGGTTGCGTATCACGTCAACGAGGATTTCATCTGGCGCGTCAAAACCGAACGGGGCTGGGTTGCCGATGTTCAGTTTCAGTACCTTGTTACCTTCTTCTTCCAGGCGTTTTGCTTCTTTCAGCACCGGACCACGGATGTCATAACAGACATTCTCTAATTTGCTGGATTTTTCAATGGGGGACATGAATCTTGACCTTTTTTGCTGTTATCGCCACTCCCTGCCGTGGAAGTCAGCTTAGAACAATGTACTCCCCCAGGACGGTGTTTTGAAGGTCTGCAGAATAAGATTTTGCCAGAGGGGAAGGCTCGATTGTGCTGTTAATAACTTAATAATGACAAAATAATGAGGTGTATATGCTTTACATGCAATGTTATATAGTGAATTGTTCTGATTCTTAATTGTAAGTCTGGTTTTTTTATCTGTAAGATAATTGTGTGAAAATGCCTCATTTAAGAATTCACTAATGAAACGCGATGATGATATTTCCTCATTACGGAGAGTTTAACTGCGTGATGATTTCCGAGGTGTCGCAATGGGGGCAAGGTGTGAAACTATTGTTAAGCGGAATTAATGAATGAGGATGATGCTAATTAATTATTATTTAATATTCAAAAAGGTTTTGATGTGCTTATTAATAATAGAAGATTACTTTGCCTAACATAACATAACTTTGCATCAGATAATTCGCAATGACCCTTATAAATAAAAGGTTTTTGGGGTAAAATGCTCGGATAAATGACGGATCCCTGCTCTTGATGCCGCCTCACCATTGCTGTTGGTACGTGTTCGCGTATGACCAGCGATGCTGCACGAGAGTGGAACAAGGACTCACATTTACATTTATACAAACACGCGCATGTCATAAATAGAAAAGAGTGAGTAACTTAATAGATATGCGATCCCTGAAGATATATTCTGTGATCTACTTCAGGCATTATAACGGAACAATGTGAGTCGCTTTTTTAGTGCAACTCATATGCATTTTTACTTTCGTCCGGGTTCCGGATGAAACTGCCAGGGAGGCACATTACAAATGGAATTGCTTGTTTGTGTGTGCACAGCATTAACCAGCTCAGTATGAGCCGCCAGTAAGTGATAATATATGATAAGTGCAAATCGTCCGATAATTAACCTCGACCTCGATCTGCTGAGAACATTTGTTGCTGTTGCCGATCTGAACACTTTTGCTGCCGCAGCTGCCGCTGTGTGTCGTACTCAGTCCGCCGTAAGTCAGCAAATGCAGCGTCTGGAACAACTCGTTGGGAAAGAACTGTTCGCTCGTCACGGTCGCAACAAACTGTTAACTGAACATGGCATTCAACTTCTTGGTTACGCCAGGAAAATCCTGCGTTTTAATGATGAGGCCTGCTCATCATTAATGTTCAGTAATCTTCAGGGCGTATTAACTATCGGTGCTTCAGATGAATCTGCCGATACGATCTTACCTTTCCTGTTAAATCGCGTGAGTTCGGTTTATCCGAAATTAGCGCTGGATGTCCGCGTTAAACGTAATGCCTATATGGCAGAAATGCTGGAATCCCAGGAAGTGGATTTGATGGTAACCACCCATCGTCCTTCAGCGTTTAAGGCATTGAACCTGCGTACCTCGCCAACACACTGGTACTGCGCAGCGGAATACATATTGCAAAAAGGCGAGCCGATCCCTCTTGTATTGCTGGATGATCCTAGCCCGTTTCGCGATATGGTGCTGGCGACGCTTAATAAAGCAGATATTCCATGGCGACTGGCTTATGTCGCCTCGACGCTTCCGGCCGTTCGTGCGGCAGTGAAAGCCGGTCTTGGCGTGACGGCAAGGCCGGTTGAGATGATGAGCCCGGACCTGCGTGTGCTGAGTGGAGTAGATGGCTTACCGCCGCTACCTGATACCGAATATTTGCTGTGCTATGATCCGTCCAGTAATAATGAGCTGGCCCAGGTGATCTATCAGGCGATGGAGAGCTACCATAATCCGTGGCAATACAGCCCAATGTCTGCTCCGGAAGGGGATGATTCATTGTTGATTGAAAGGGATATCGAGTAATCGACGGACGATAGATAATTCCTGAGACAATAGTGTAAAAAACGAGCCGCTGGGGGTGTTTTAAACCCCAGCGGCTTTTTTTTAGTAAAAATCCTTCATCGCATAGTGCAGAACGTACAAAACTGTTCATTTTTCAACCACCAGAGATTCACGTCCCGAACGCACAAATAATCGCCTGAAAAAAATCACCTGCTACAATGATGTTAAAAAATACGTAAATTTGTTGCTGCGTTTTTGTTATGGAATGACAAAAGCGTGTCACAGATCAAGAAAATACTCTCTTTTGGGGGGAGGAATCGACACAAATTCCTGTCAAAATAGACCCGTATTTTTTCCATTGCTTCACAACGGACACGATTCAACAACATCTAATTATCCTGGAGTCGTCAAGGATCTGGGGTGAAAGGGCATTAAATGCTAATGGTGTTGATATTATGTAAACTAATGTGAAGAAACTTTTGTTAAAGTTGACAAAAGGTTATAGAAAGGAGTAAAAAACCACATCAATTAGCTGTATAAAAGAATTTCTACAGTGATTGTAAGGTTTTTTTTATTCCTCCCCATGAATCGATGTGGCGTCCATCTGCCGTGAAGAGCAGTGAATCTGGCGCTACTTTTGATGAGTAAGCAATGAGTATGTCAACATCCACTGAAGTCATCGCTCATCACTGGGCATTCGCTATCTTTCTTATCGTTGCCATTGGCCTGTGTTGCCTGATGCTGGTAGGCGGTTGGTTTTTAGGCGGTCGCGCACGCGCGAGGTCGAAAAACGTGCCGTTTGAATCCGGTATCGACTCGGTCGGCTCCGCCCGCTTACGCCTGTCCGCCAAGTTTTATCTGGTGGCCATGTTCTTCGTTATCTTCGACGTTGAAGCGCTGTATCTGTTCGCATGGTCAACCTCTATCCGCGAAAGCGGCTGGGTAGGCTTTGTGGAAGCTGCAATTTTTATTTTTGTGTTACTGGCAGGTCTGGTTTATCTGGTGCGTATTGGCGCGCTGGACTGGACGCCCGCGCGTTCACGCCGCGAGCGTATGAACCCGGAAACGAACAGTATCGCTAATCGTCAACGCTAACCGCGAGGCATTAAGATGGATTATACGCTCACCCGCATAGATCCCAACGGTGAGAACGACCGTTACCCCCTGCAAAAGCAGGAGATCGTAACCGACCCTCTGGAGCAAGAAGTTAACAAAAACGTGTTTATGGGCAAGCTCAATGACATGGTTAACTGGGGTCGTAAAAACTCAATTTGGCCGTATAACTTCGGTCTTTCCTGCTGTTACGTTGAGATGGTGACTTCGTTTACCGCGGTGCATGACGTGGCGCGTTTTGGCGCAGAAGTATTGCGTGCTTCGCCGCGTCAGGCTGACCTGATGGTGGTTGCAGGAACCTGCTTTACCAAAATGGCACCGGTTATTCAGCGTCTGTATGACCAGATGCTGGAACCAAAATGGGTTATCTCAATGGGTGCCTGTGCCAACTCTGGTGGTATGTACGATATTTATTCCGTTGTGCAGGGCGTCGATAAATTCATCCCGGTTGATGTGTATATCCCGGGCTGCCCGCCGCGTCCTGAAGCGTACATGCAGGCACTGATGCTGTTGCAGGAATCTATCGGCAAAGAACGTCGTCCGCTCTCCTGGGTGGTTGGCGATCAGGGCGTTTATCGCGCCAATATGCAATCAGAGCGCGAACGCAAGCGCGGTGAACGCATTGCCGTAACTAACCTGCGTACACCTGACGAGATTTAATTTGCGCCTGTCGGCAAAGGGATTTTTCTTCGCTTATTCCTAAATCTATTTCGCGAAGCTTACTGCGCCGACAGTCACCACGGACCATTTGCAATGGTGAACAATATGACCGACTTAACCGCGCAAGAACCCGCCTGGCAGACCCGCGATCATCTTGATGATCCGGTGATTGGCGAACTGCGCAACCGTTTTGGGCCGGATGCCTTTACTGTTCAGGCGACTCGCACCGGGGTTCCCGTTGTGTGGATCAAGCGTGAACAATTACTGGAAGTTGGCGATTTCTTAAAGAAACTGCCGAAACCTTACGTCATGCTGTTTGACTTACACGGCATGGACGAACGTCTGCGCACACACCGCGAAGGGTTACCTGCCGCGGATTTTTCCGTTTTCTACCATCTGATTTCTATCGATCGTAACCGCGACATCATGCTGAAGGTGGCGCTGGCAGAAAACGACCTGCACGTACCGACCTTCACCAAACTGTTCCCGAACGCTAACTGGTATGAGCGTGAAACCTGGGATCTGTTTGGCATTACTTTCGACGGTCACCCGAACCTGCGACGCATCATGATGCCGCAAACCTGGAAAGGTCACCCGCTGCGTAAAGATTATCCGGCGCGCGCTACCGAATTCTCGCCGTTTGAGCTGACCAAAGCCAAACAGGATCTGGAGATGGAAGCCCTGACCTTCAAACCGGAAGAGTGGGGGATGAAGCGCGGCACCGAAAACGAGGACTTCATGTTCCTCAACCTCGGTCCGAACCACCCGTCGGCGCACGGGGCTTTCCGTATCGTTTTGCAACTCGATGGCGAAGAGATTGTCGACTGCGTACCAGACATCGGTTACCACCACCGTGGTGCGGAGAAAATGGGCGAACGCCAGTCCTGGCACAGCTACATTCCGTATACTGACCGTATCGAATACCTCGGCGGCTGCGTTAACGAAATGCCTTACGTGCTGGCGGTAGAGAAACTGGCCGGGATCACCGTGCCGGATCGCGTTAACGTCATTCGCGTTATGCTCTCCGAACTGTTCCGCATCAACAGTCACCTGCTGTATATCTCGACCTTTATTCAGGACGTCGGCGCAATGACGCCAGTGTTCTTCGCCTTTACCGATCGTCAGAAAATTTACGATCTGGTGGAAGCAATCACTGGTTTCCGTATGCACCCGGCGTGGTTCCGTATTGGCGGCGTAGCGCACGACCTGCCGCGCGGCTGGGATCGCCTGCTGCGTGAGTTCCTCGACTGGATGCCGAAACGTCTGGCGTCTTACGAGAAAGCGGCGCTGCAAAACACCATTCTGAAAGGTCGTTCCCAGGGCGTTGCCGCCTATGGCGCGAAAGAGGCGCTGGAGTGGGGCACCACTGGCGCGGGCCTGCGTGCTACCGGGATCGACTTCGACGTGCGTAAGGCGCGTCCTTATTCTGGCTATGAAAACTTCGACTTTGAAATCCCGGTGGGTGGTGGCGTTTCTGACTGCTACACCCGCGTAATGCTTAAAGTGGAAGAGCTGCGCCAGAGTCTGCGCATTCTTGAGCAGTGCCTCAACAACATGCCGGAAGGCCCGTTCAAAGCGGATCACCCGCTGACCACGCCGCCGCCGAAAGAGCGCACGCTGCAACATATCGAAACCCTGATCACCCACTTCCTGCAAGTGTCGTGGGGTCCGGTGATGCCTGCCAATGAATCTTTCCAGATGATTGAGGCGACCAAAGGGATCAACAGTTACTACCTGACCAGCGACGGCAGCACCATGAGTTACCGCACCCGTGTTCGTACCCCGAGCTTTGCGCATTTGCAGCAAATTCCGGCGGCGATCCGCGGCAGCCTGGTGTCTGACCTGATTGTTTATCTGGGCAGTATCGATTTTGTTATGTCAGATGTGGACCGCTAATTATGCACGAGAATCAACAACCACAAACCGAGGCTTTTGAGCTGAGTGCGGCAGAGCGTGAAGCGATCGAGCACGAGATGCACCACTACGAAGACCCGCGTGCGGCGTCCATTGAAGCGCTGAAAATCGTTCAGAAGCAGCGTGGCTGGGTGCCGGATGGTGCGATCCACGCGATCGCCGATGTGCTGGGTATTCCGGCAAGCGACGTCGAAGGTGTGGCAACGTTCTACAGTCAGATCTTCCGCCAGCCGGTTGGTCGCCATGTGATCCGTTATTGTGACAGCGTGGTCTGTCATATCAACGGTTATCAGGGTATTCAGGCGGCGCTCGAGAAAAAGCTGAACATCAAACCAGGGCAAACGACATTTGATGGCCGCTTTACGCTGCTGCCAACTTGCTGCCTGGGGAACTGTGATAAAGGGCCAAACATGATGATCGATGAGGACACTCACGCGCATCTGACCCCGGAAGCGATCCCTGAACTGCTGGAGCGGTATAAATGAAAAACATTATCCGTACTCCCGAAACGCATCCGCTGACCTGGCGTCTGCGCGATGACAAACAGCCAGTGTGGCTGGACGAATACCGCAGCAAAAACGGTTACGAAGGCGCGCGTAAGGCGCTGACCGGGCTGTCTCCGGACGAAATCGTTAATCAGGTAAAAGACGCTGGTCTGAAAGGGCGCGGCGGCGCGGGCTTCTCGACTGGCCTGAAATGGAGCCTGATGCCGAAAGACGAATCCATGAACATCCGTTACCTGCTGTGTAATGCCGATGAAATGGAGCCGGGCACCTATAAAGACCGCCTGTTGATGGAGCAACTGCCGCACCTGCTGGTGGAAGGTATGCTCATCTCCGCGTTTGCGCTGAAAGCTTACCGTGGCTACATCTTCCTGCGTGGCGAATATATCGAAGCGGCAGTTAATCTGCGCCGTGCCATTGCCGAAGCCACCGAAGCGGGTCTGCTTGGCAAAAACATTATGGGAACAGGTTTCGATTTCGAACTGTTCGTCCATACCGGGGCAGGGCGCTACATCTGCGGGGAAGAAACAGCGTTAATCAACTCCCTGGAAGGACGTCGTGCTAACCCACGCTCGAAGCCACCCTTCCCGGCAACCTCCGGCGCATGGGGTAAACCGACCTGTGTCAACAACGTCGAAACCCTGTGTAACGTTCCGGCGATCCTCGCTAACGGCGTGGAGTGGTATCAGAACATCTCGAAAAGTAAAGATGCTGGCACCAAGCTGATGGGCTTCTCCGGTCGGGTGAAAAATCCGGGACTGTGGGAACTGCCGTTCGGCACCACCGCACGCGAGATCCTCGAAGATTACGCCGGTGGTATGCGTGATGGTCTGAAATTTAAAGCCTGGCAGCCAGGCGGCGCGGGGACTGACTTCCTGACCGAAGCGCACCTTGATCTGCCGATGGAATTCGAAAGTATCGGTAAAGCGGGCAGCCGTCTGGGTACGGCGCTGGCGATGGCGGTTGACCATGAGATCAACATGGTGTCGCTGGTGCGTAACCTGGAAGAGTTTTTCGCCCGTGAGTCCTGCGGCTGGTGTACGCCGTGCCGCGACGGTCTGCCGTGGAGCGTGAAAATTCTGCGTGCGCTGGAGCGTGGTGAAGGTCAGCCGGGCGATATCGAAACACTTGAGCAACTGTGTCGATTCTTAGGCCCGGGTAAAACTTTCTGTGCCCACGCACCTGGTGCAGTGGAGCCGTTACAGAGCGCCATCAAATATTTCCGCGAAGAATTTGAGGCGGGAATCAAACAGCCGTTCAGCAATACCCATTTGATTAATGGGATTCAGCCGAACCTGCTGAAAGAGCGCTGGTAACCGAATTTCGATTAACGCTCAGTCTCTGACTGAGAAAACTGGAAGCATGCTAATGGCTACAATTCATGTAGACGGCAAAGAATACGAGGTCAACGGAGCGGACAACCTGCTGGAAGCTTGTCTGTCTCTGGGCCTTGATATTCCTTACTTTTGCTGGCATCCGGCGCTGGGAAGTGTCGGTGCTTGCCGCCAGTGTGCGGTGAAGCAATACCAAAACGCGGAAGACACGCGTGGTCGCCTGGTGATGTCCTGTATGACACCGGCTTCCGATGGCACCTTTATTTCCATTGACGACGAAGAAGCGAAACAGTTCCGTGAAAGCGTGGTCGAGTGGTTGATGACCAACCACCCGCACGACTGTCCGGTATGTGAAGAGGGCGGTAACTGCCATCTTCAGGATATGACTGTGATGACCGGACACAGCTTCCGTCGCTACCGTTTCACCAAACGTACCCACCGTAATCAGGATTTGGGGCCATTCATCTCTCACGAAATGAACCGCTGCATCGCCTGCTACCGCTGTGTGCGTTACTACAAAGATTACGCTGACGGTACAGATCTGGGCGTTTACGGTGCGCACGACAACGTCTACTTCGGTCGCCCGGAAGACGGCACGCTGGAAAGCGAATTTTCCGGTAACCTGGTCGAAATTTGCCCGACCGGCGTATTTACCGACAAAACGCACTCCGAGCGTTACAACCGTAAATGGGATATGCAGTTTGCGCCGAGCATCTGCCAGCAATGTTCCATCGGCTGTAACATCAGCCCCGGTGAACGTTACGGCGAACTGCGTCGTATCGAAAACCGTTACAACGGTACGGTAAACCACTACTTCCTCTGCGACCGTGGTCGTTTCGGTTACGGTTACGTCAACCTGAAGGATCGTCCGCGTCAGCCAGTACAGCGTCGTGGCGATGATTTCATTACCCTCAACGCCGAACAGGCAATGCAGGGCGCGGCAGATATTCTGCGTCAGTCGAAGAAAGTGATCGGTATTGGTTCTCCGCGTGCCAGCGTGGAAAGCAACTTTGCGCTGCGTGAACTGGTGGGCGAAGAAAACTTCTACACCGGTATCGCTCACGGTGAGCAGGAACGTCTGCAACTGGCGCTGAAAGTGCTGCGTGAAGGCGGCATTTATACTCCGGCTCTGCGCGAAATCGAATCTTACGATGCGGTACTGGTGCTGGGCGAAGACGTTACCCAGACCGGCGCGCGCGTCGCGCTGGCAGTGCGTCAGGCTGTGAAAGGTAAAGCGCGCGAAATGGCGGCAGCACAGAAAGTGGCTGACTGGCAGATTGCGGCAATCCTCAACATCGGTCAACGTGCGAAGCATCCGCTGTTTGTTACCAACGTTGATGACACCCGTCTGGATGATATCGCGGCGTGGACTTACCGCGCACCGGTTGAAGATCAGGCGCGTTTAGGTTTTGCCATCGCCCATGCGCTGGATAACTCTGCACCAGCGGTTGACGGTATCGAACCTGAGCTGCAAAGCAAAATCGACGTCATCGTGCAGGCACTGGCAGGTGCGAAGAAACCGTTGATTATCTCCGGGACGAACGCCGGTAGCTTAGAGGTGATTCAGGCGGCGGCTAACGTCGCGAAAGCCCTGAAAGGTCGCGGCGCTGACGTCGGTATCACCATGATTGCCCGTTCCGTCAACAGCATGGGGCTGGGCATTATGGGTGGCGGTTCGCTTGAAGAAGCGTTAACCGAACTGGAAACCGGACGCGCCGACGCGGTGGTGGTGTTGGAAAACGATCTGCATCGTCACGCTTCTGCTATCCGCGTGAATGCTGCGCTGGCTAAAGCACCGCTGGTGATGGTGGTTGATCATCAACGCACAGCGATTATGGAAAACGCCCATCTGGTACTTTCTGCTGCCAGCTTTGCTGAAAGCGACGGTACGGTGATCAACAACGAAGGCCGCGCCCAACGTTTCTTCCAGGTTTACGATCCTGCTTATTACGACAGCAAAACTGTCATGCTGGAAAGCTGGCGCTGGTTACACTCGCTGCACAGCACCCTGCTGAGCCGTGAAGTGGACTGGACGCAGCTCGACCATGTGATTGACGCTGTTGTGGCGAAAATCCCGGAACTGGCAGGTATCAAAGATGCTGCGCCGGATGCGACATTCCGTATTCGTGGGCAGAAACTGGCCCGTGAACCGCACCGTTACAGCGGTCGTACCGCCATGCGCGCCAATATCAGCGTTCATGAGCCGCGTCAGCCGCAGGATATTGACACCATGTTCACCTTCTCGATGGAAGGTAACAACCAGCCGACTGCGCACCGTTCGCAAGTGCCGTTTGCCTGGGCGCCGGGCTGGAACTCCCCGCAGGCGTGGAACAAATTCCAGGACGAAGTGGGCGGCAAACTGCGCTTTGGCGATCCGGGCGTGCGTCTGTTTGAAACCAGCGAAAATGGTCTGGATTACTTCACCAGCGTACCGGCACGCTTCCAGCCGCAGGACGGGAAATGGCGTATCGCGCCGTATTACCACCTGTTTGGCAGCGATGAATTGTCACAGCGTGCTCCGGTCTTCCAGAGCCGTATGCCGCAGCCGTACATCAAACTCAACCCAGCGGATGCCGCGAAGTTGGGTGTGAACGCAGGTACACGCGTCTCCTTTAGTTACGATGGCAACACGGTCACGCTGCCGGTTGAAATCGCCGAAGGACTGACGGCAGGGCAGGTGGGCTTGCCGATGGGTATGTCCGGCATTGCTCCGGTGCTGGCTGGCGCGCATCTTGAGGATCTCAAGGAGGCACAACAATGAGTTGGATATCACCGGAACTGATTGAGATCCTGCTGACCATCCTCAAAGCGGTGGTGATCCTGCTGGTGGTTGTCACCTGCGGGGCATTCATGAGCTTTGGCGAACGTCGCCTGCTGGGTCTGTTCCAGAACCGTTACGGACCTAACCGTGTTGGCTGGGGCGGTTCGCTCCAGCTGGTTGCGGACATGATCAAAATGTTCTTTAAAGAAGACTGGATCCCGAAATTCTCGGATCGCGTCATCTTTACCCTGGCACCGATGATTGCCTTTACCTCGCTGCTGCTGGCCTTTGCGATTGTGCCAGTCAGTCCGGGTTGGGTGGTTGCCGACCTGAACATCGGGATTTTGTTCTTCCTGATGATGGCAGGTCTGGCGGTTTACGCGGTGCTGTTTGCGGGCTGGTCAAGTAACAACAAATACTCGTTGCTGGGTGCGATGCGTGCTTCTGCGCAGACCCTGAGCTACGAAGTGTTCCTCGGGCTTTCCTTGATGGGCGTGGTGGCGCAGGCCGGTTCATTCAACATGACCGACATCGTCAACAGCCAGGCGCATGTGTGGAACGTTATCCCGCAATTCTTTGGTTTTATTACCTTTGCCATCGCGGGCGTGGCGGTATGTCACCGTCACCCGTTTGACCAGCCGGAAGCCGAGCAGGAACTGGCGGATGGTTACCACATTGAATATTCCGGTATGAAGTTCGGTCTGTTCTTCGTGGGTGAGTACATCGGGATTGTGACCATCTCTGCATTGATGGTGACGCTGTTCTTCGGTGGCTGGCAAGGCCCGTTGTTACCGCCATTCATCTGGTTCGCGCTGAAAACCGCGTTCTTTATGATGATGTTCATTTTGATTCGTGCGTCGTTACCGCGTCCGCGTTATGACCAGGTAATGTCCTTCGGCTGGAAAATCTGCCTGCCGCTGACGCTGATCAACTTGCTGGTAACGGCGGCTGTCATTCTCTGGCAGGCGCAATAAGGGGCAATAAGACCATGACCTTAAAAGAATTGTTAGTAGGTTTCGGCACCCAGGTTCGTAGTATCTGGATGATCGGCCTGCACGCGTTCGCCAAACGCGAAACGCGAATGTACCCGGAAGAGCCGGTCTATCTGCCGCCCCGTTATCGTGGTCGTATCGTTCTGACCCGCGACCCGGACGGCGAAGAGCGTTGCGTAGCCTGTAACCTCTGCGCGGTAGCCTGCCCGGTCGGCTGTATCTCGCTGCAAAAAGCAGAAACCAAAGACGGTCGCTGGTACCCGGAATTTTTCCGCATCAACTTCTCACGCTGCATTTTCTGTGGTCTGTGCGAAGAAGCCTGTCCGACCACGGCGATTCAGTTAACCCCGGATTTCGAAATGGGGGAATACAAGCGCCAGGATCTGGTTTACGAGAAAGAGGATCTGCTGATCTCCGGTCCGGGCAAATACCCGGAATATAACTTCTACCGGATGGCAGGTATGGCAATCGACGGCAAAGATAAGGGCGAAGCAGAGAACGAAGCCAAGCCTATCGACGTCAAGAGCCTGTTACCGTAAGGAGAGGGGCAATGGAGTTCGCTTTTTATATCTGTGGCCTGATAGCCATACTTGCGACCTTGCGAGTGATCACCCATACCAATCCGGTACACGCACTGCTGTACCTGATTATTTCGCTGCTGGCGATTTCCGGGGTGTTCTTCTCACTGGGCGCTTACTTCGCCGGTGCGCTGGAAATTATCGTCTACGCGGGTGCCATTATGGTGCTGTTCGTGTTCGTGGTGATGATGCTCAACCTGGGCGGTTCAGAAATCGAACAGGAACGCCAGTGGCTGAAACCGCAGGTGTGGATTGGTCCGGCAATTTTGTCGGTCATCATGCTGGTGGTGATTGTTTACGCCATCCTCGGTGTTAACGATCAGGGTATCGACGGTACGCCAATCAGTGCTAAAGCAGTGGGTATTACGCTGTTCGGGCCTTACGTACTGGCGGTGGAACTGGCTTCTATGCTGCTGCTCGCAGGTCTGGTTGTGGCCTTCCACGTCGGTCGTGAAGAGCGTGCGGGTGAAGTGCTGAGCAATCGTAAAGACGACAGCGCGAAAAGAAAAACGGAGGAGCACGCATGATCCCCTTACAACATGGACTGATCCTCGCGGCAATCTTATTCGTTCTTGGCTTAACCGGTCTGGTTATCCGTCGCAATCTGCTGTTTATGTTGATTGGTCTGGAAATCATGATTAACGCCTCCGCGCTGGCCTTCGTGGTCGCCGGAAGCTACTGGGGCCAGACCGACGGTCAGGTGATGTACATTCTCGCCATCAGCCTCGCGGCGGCAGAAGCGAGTATCGGCCTTGCGCTGCTGCTGCAACTTCACCGTCGTCGCCAGAACCTGAACATCGATTCAGTAAGTGAGATGCGCGGATGAACATGCTTGCCTTAACCATTATTTTGCCATTGATTGGCTTCGTCCTGCTGGCATTCTCCCGTGGGCGCTGGTCTGAAAACGTCTCGGCGATCGTCGGCGTAGGCTCTGTGGGCCTGGCGGCGCTGGTAACCGCCTTTATCGGCGTTGATTTCTTCGCTAACGGCGAGCAGACATACAGCCAGCCGCTGTGGACGTGGATGTCGGTAGGCGACTTTAACATCGGTTTTAACCTGGTGCTGGACGGCCTGTCGCTGACCATGCTCTCGGTGGTCACTGGTGTGGGTTTCCTTATTCACATGTACGCCTCCTGGTATATGCGCGGTGAAGAGGGCTACTCTCGCTTCTTCGCTTACACCAACCTGTTCATCGCCAGCATGGTGGTTCTGGTGCTTGCCGACAACCTGCTGCTGATGTACCTCGGCTGGGAAGGCGTGGGCCTGTGCTCCTATCTGCTGATCGGGTTCTATTACACCGATCCGAAGAATGGCGCAGCGGCAATGAAAGCGTTCGTCGTGACCCGTGTGGGTGACGTGTTCCTCGCTTTCGCACTGTTCATTCTTTACAACGAACTGGGCACCCTGAACTTCCGCGAAATGGTGGAACTGGCACCAGCGCACTTTGCTGACGGCAATAACATGCTGATGTGGGCGACGCTGATGCTGCTGGGCGGTGCGGTCGGTAAATCTGCGCAGTTGCCGTTGCAGACATGGCTTGCCGACGCGATGGCGGGCCCGACGCCTGTCTCCGCGCTGATCCACGCCGCAACCATGGTAACCGCGGGTGTCTACCTGATCGCCCGTACCCACGGCCTGTTCCTGATGACGCCGGAAGTTCTGCATCTGGTGGGTATTGTCGGGGCGGTTACGCTGCTGCTGGCCGGTTTTGCCGCGCTGGTACAGACCGACATCAAACGTGTTCTCGCTTACTCTACCATGAGCCAGATTGGCTACATGTTCCTCGCGCTTGGCGTGCAGGCATGGGATGCGGCGATTTTCCACTTGATGACCCACGCGTTCTTTAAAGCGCTGCTGTTCCTGGCATCCGGTTCCGTCATTCTGGCCTGCCATCACGAACAGAACATCTTCAAGATGGGCGGTCTGCGTAAATCTATTCCGCTGGTTTATCTCTGCTTCCTGGTGGGCGGCGCAGCACTGTCGGCACTACCGCTGGTCACTGCGGGCTTCTTCAGTAAGGATGAGATCCTCGCGGGTGCGATGGCGAATGGTCATATCAATCTGATGGTGGCAGGTCTGGTCGGTGCGTTTATGACCTCGCTCTACACCTTCCGTATGATTTTCATCGTCTTCCACGGAAAAGAACAAATTCACGCTCACGCCGTGAAAGGGGTAACTCACAGCCTGCCGCTGATTGTGCTGCTGATCCTTTCCACCTTCGTTGGCGCACTGATTGTACCGCCGCTGCAGGGCGTGCTTCCGCAAACGACGGAACTGGCGCACGGCAGCATGTTGACCCTGGAAATTACCTCTGGCGTGGTCGCGGTGGTCGGCATTCTGCTGGCAGCCTGGCTGTGGCTGGGTAAACGTACTCTGGTGACCTCCATCGCCAACAGTGCGCCGGGCCGTCTGCTGGGCACCTGGTGGTACAACGCCTGGGGATTTGACTGGCTGTATGACAAAGTGTTCGTCAAGCCGTTCCTGGGTATTGCCTGGTTGCTGAAACGCGATCCGCTGAACTCAATGATGAACATCCCGGCTGTCCTTTCCCGCTTTGCAGGTAAAGGTCTGCTGTTAAGTGAGAACGGCTATCTGCGCTGGTATGTGGCATCCATGAGCATCGGTGCGGTCGTGGTGCTGGCACTGTTGATGGTACTGCGTTGAGTTAAGGATTGTGGGATTGCCCCTGGGCATATAAGAACGTAGGTCGGATAAGCCGCCTTCGCGGTGCATCCGACACTACCCCCAGTCCGAAGAGAATTTTCTGTCGTGAGAATTCGTTGAAAATCCGGTCCTGACGGGACTTTTACAAGGAATAAAGATCGCCATGTTACTACCCTGGCTAATATTAATTCCCTTTATTGGCGGCTTCCTGTGCTGGCAGACCGAACGCTTTGGCGTCAAGGTGCCACGCTGGATCGCGCTGATCACCATGGGATTGACGCTGGCGCTGTCGCTGCAACTGTGGTTGCAGGGCGGTTATTCACTGACGCAATCCGCCGGAATTCCGCAGTGGCAGTCTGAATTCGACATGCCGTGGATCCCGCGTTTTGGTATCTCTATTCATCTCGCCATTGACGGGCTGTCGCTGCTGATGGTCGTGCTGACCGGTCTGCTCGGTGTGCTGGCGGTACTATGTTCGTGGAAAGAGATCGAAAAATATCAGGGCTTCTTCCACCTCAACCTGATGTGGATCCTGGGCGGCGTTATCGGCGTGTTCCTTGCCATCGACATGTTCCTGTTCTTCTTCTTCTGGGAAATGATGCTGGTGCCGATGTACTTCCTGATCGCACTGTGGGGGCATAAAGCCTCTGACGGTAAAACGCGTATCACGGCGGCAACCAAGTTCTTCATTTACACCCAGGCGAGTGGCCTGGTGATGTTGATTGCCATCCTGGCGCTGGTTTTTGTTCACTACAATGCGACCGGCGTCTGGACCTTCAACTATGAAGAGCTGCTGAATACGCCAATGTCCAGTGGTGTGGAATACCTGTTAATGCTGGGCTTCTTCATCGCCTTCGCAGTCAAAATGCCGGTGGTTCCGCTGCATGGCTGGCTGCCGGATGCGCACTCCCAGGCTCCGACCGCCGGTTCCGTTGACCTCGCGGGGATCTTGCTGAAAACTGCCGCTTACGGTTTGCTGCGTTTCTCCCTGCCGCTGTTCCCGAACGCGTCGGCAGAGTTCGCGCCAATTGCTATGTGGCTGGGTGTTATCGGCATCTTCTACGGTGCGTGGATGGCCTTCGCCCAGACCGATATCAAACGTCTGATCGCCTACACCTCGGTTTCCCACATGGGCTTCGTGCTGATTGCTATCTACACCGGCAGCCAGTTGGCCTACCAGGGCGCGGTAATCCAGATGATTGCGCACGGTTTGTCGGCGGCGGGTCTGTTTATTCTTTGTGGTCAGCTTTATGAACGTATCCATACCCGCGACATGCGCATGATGGGCGGTCTGTGGAGCAAGATGAAATGGCTGCCAGCACTGTCGCTGTTCTTTGCGGTGGCAACGCTTGGGATGCCTGGCACCGGTAACTTCGTCGGCGAATTTATGATTCTGTTCGGCAGCTTCCAGGTTGTACCGGTGATTACCGTTATCTCTACCTTTGGGCTGGTCTTTGCATCTGTTTATTCGCTGGCGATGTTACATCGCGCTTACTTCGGTAAAGCGAAAAGCCAGATTGCCAGCCAGGAACTGCCAGGGATGTCGCTGCGTGAGCTGTTTATGATCCTGTTGCTGGTGGTGCTGCTGGTACTGCTGGGCTTCTATCCGCAGCCGATTCTGGATACCTCGCACTCCGCGATTGGCAATATCCAGCAGTGGTTTGTTAATTCCGTTACTACTACAAGGCCGTAAATCGCCATGACAATAACTCCACAAAACCTGATCGCACTGCTACCGTTGCTGATCGTCGGCTTGACGGTGGTGGTTGTGATGCTCTCCATTGCGTGGCGACGCAATCATTTCCTCAACGCTACGCTCTCGGTTATTGGGCTTAACGCGGCGCTGGTTTCGCTCTGGTTTGTTGGCCAGGCGGGCGCTATGGACGTTACGCCGCTGATGCGCGTTGATGGTTTCGCCATGCTTTACACCGGGCTGGTATTGTTGGCGAGCCTCGCCACCTGTACTTTCGCCTACCCGTGGCTTGAAGGCTATAACGACAACAAGGATGAGTTCTACCTGTTGGTGTTAATTGCCGCGCTGGGCGGGATCCTGCTGGCGAATGCCAACCATCTGGCGTCTCTGTTCCTCGGTATCGAACTGATCTCTTTGCCGCTGTTTGGCCTGGTCGGTTACGCTTTCCGCCAGAAACGTTCACTGGAAGCCAGTATCAAATACACCATCCTTTCTGCCGCAGCGTCTTCTTTCCTGCTGTTTGGTATGGCGCTGGTGTATGCGCAGTCTGGCGACCTGTCGTTTGTCGCGTTGGGTAAAAACCTTGGCGACGGTATGCTCAACGAGCCGCTGTTGCTGGCAGGTTTCGGCCTGATGATTGTTGGCCTCGGCTTCAAACTCTCTCTGGTGCCGTTCCACCTGTGGACGCCAGACGTATACCAGGGCGCGCCTGCGCCGGTTTCCACTTTCCTGGCGACGGCGAGCAAAATCGCTATCTTCGGTGTGGTGATGCGTCTGTTCCTCTACGCACCGGTGGGTGACAGCGAAGCGATTCGCGTGGTGCTGGCGATTATCGCCTTTGCCTCCATCATCTTCGGTAACCTGATGGCGCTGAGCCAGACCAATATCAAACGTCTGCTCGGTTACTCATCTATCTCTCACCTCGGCTATCTGCTGGTAGCGCTGATTGCGCTGCAAACCGGCGAGATGTCGATGGAAGCGGTAGGGGTTTACCTGGCCGGTTATCTGTTCAGCAGCCTCGGCGCGTTCGGCGTGGTCAGCCTGATGTCCAGCCCGTATCGTGGCCCGGATGCTGATTCCCTGTTCTCTTACCGCGGTCTGTTCTGGCATCGTCCGATCCTCGCGGCAGTGATGACGGTGATGATGCTGTCTCTGGCCGGTATCCCGATGACGCTGGGCTTTATCGGTAAGTTCTACGTGCTGGCGGTCGGTGTCCAGGCACACTTGTGGTGGCTGGTGGGTGCCGTGGTTGTCGGTTCGGCAATCGGCCTCTACTACTACCTGCGCGTGGCGGTGAGCCTGTATCTTCACGCCCCGGAACAACCGGGTCGCGATGCACCATCAAACTGGCAGTACAGCGCGGGCGGTATCGTTGTGCTGATCTCTGCACTGTTGGTACTGGTGCTGGGTGTATGGCCACAACCGCTGATTAGCATTGTGCGTTTGGCAATGCCGCTGATGTAATCTGTTACTTTGTAAGTCAGAAAGCCGCCGACATGCTCGGCGGTTTTTCTGAAAAAGAAGGGATAGTAGATAGACGCAGAGCGTTAAGTGAACTGTGTACGACTATCGCCAAAATACTCTAAACATAACTGCCTGAATTTTGCCCGCCATTCATCGATATTAAAATCATAGCGTTCCTGAAATGCAGTCGTTTCACTGGACATTATCCAGGCATAATTATGTAACAGGGTTAATGCCTGAAGCGGTTTTCTCTGCGCAAAATAAGTATCAACACACATCTGCATCAAGGGGTAATTATTATTTTCCTTTGTTCCTCCAAAGCTAAGATCTAATCCTTGTTCTTTAATGCACTGAATCACAGGATCATCCTGGAAATTCGGGACATCTGCGGCCTGTGACAGCAAATGAATGACTTTATTGTCAGGAACACCAAATGCCCAATTGCCAAGATAAGCATTAAGCGCAGCCTGTGCTGCAGCTTCTGTTTTTTTACATCGGCGATACTGGATTGCCAGTGCTAACCAATATTCGCTGACTTCAGGCAATTGTTCTGTTGCTCGCTGTAACAGTGGCAGTGCGTCATCAAGCCTTCCCGTTGAAAGACATTTCCGAGCAACACGGAAGAGATTTGCTGCAAAGTCTTGATCTTCGATGCTGATGCCATTTTCATGGGGATCATCATCATTCACTTCCAGCCATTCTTCGAACTTCTTAATGCTGGAAAAGGCAGGTACGATTCGCCATTCGTCATGGTACGTTTCGCACACTATAGGTAGTTTATGCTCCTGACCAATAGGCCAGTACAAACCGAAACAGTCTCCGTTACCATATGCTGCATCTGTAAGTACGGTAAATCCGTTCGGAGGAAAAGGCCCCGGGCAAATTCCATCAATGCCAGGTGAAATATCACTACTGCGAGGAATAAGTTTCATCATGTTCCTTCACATAAAAATTTATGTAAACATCCGCTTATCTGTTTATATAAATGTTTTAATCCCACCAACAAGTAACCGGATGCATACCCACAGGGACTTCAACCCATCCATGCTCCGTATCTTCTGACCATCCTTCCCAGCACTCATCAGGGGCAATTTCTTCTACAAACCAGCTCTGAACTTCTTCTGGTGAAGCAGTGGTGATAACTAAAATACTTTCACTAAAGGGCCAGTCTGGGTCATCGAACATCGTAATTTCTACCAAAACATCACTAACATTGTTACGCTCACGTATTTTCAGAAAATGGTGATAGATAGCTTGCGGAGATTGTTCTGGAATCACATTGCAACATATTGAACCATGGATATTATTGTCAATAAAAAAATCCTCAAGAGATAACAATGGACGAGGAGTATCAGGATTATTAACATCACCATTGATATTAACAAGTTGGGTAATGCGTTCTAAAGGTGTCATAATTATTCCCTGAAATAATATATTCATCAAACGAATGACATTGTTTGAATTCATTAGCAGATAAATAGTGACAATTCCATACGTATTATTAGTTTCAAGAGCATCATAACATGAATGTTAAGCAGGAAAACGTGAGATATTCAGTCAGGCCGGGTCGTTATCCAGACGTTGTTATATTTAATATCATAAATATTTAAAGGGGTTTGACATGGAATGGTTAAGTGAAATTCGTAAACTTCGGAAGAACGTACCTGTCGGTATCCAGGTTGCCAGACGTTTGTTAGAGAGGACTGGCGGTGATGTTGATGAAGCCATCAAGTTGTTTCATATTGACCAAATCAATATATTGACGGCAAAAGCAGACGTCACTCATCAGGAAGCAGAGAATGTTTTGTTGGCTACAAACTATGATATTGCAGAAGCTCTTCGGCGTATTGATGAACAACGCTATACACTGACGGAATTGATTTTGCGTAAAAATAAGGATGCCGGAGATGCCTTAAACAATATAGCATTGGCGATTGAATATGAGTGGGATCTCAAGCGTAAGTTTTGGTTTGGTTTTGCAGATATCCAATTATTACCGCCAGTTTTACAAACATTTATGCTGGTTTATGAATGGCATGAATATGTTGGTTGGGAAGGAATGGAGTGTGGGATATTTTTTGAAAGTGATCATACTCACCAGCAATTGCAAGCTTTGGGGTTATTAGAACTCGCCCAAAAAATGGTTACTGCAAGAATCCGATATGATGAGCTAAAAGACAAGGCCGAAAATTTTCACGAGATTACAGAGGATGACATATTCAAAATGCTTATAATACATTGTGACCAACTTGCAAGAGAGGTTGATTCTATATTACTGCAATTTGTGAAGGACAATATTGATGTTTTCCCGTGTCGCCATAACAGACACGAGTTATAAAAAATAATCCCAAAATTGAACAGGCTTTTTATCTACCTGGTAATGACAGGTTCAATTCCGTTTTCATCAAGCATGACAGATCGTTGCCAGCACAGAGGATATCGCTGTTACATACCGAATATACGGTATTGCATTTAACAATGCGACTAAGCAAGCATTTAGTAATATTTATACAAGGGGATAAAAACCGGACCATGGTTAAAGATTTTTTCAAGATGATCCTGGCGTAAATCTTAACTAATGGGTCTTTCTCCCCCAGGCATCAAGCTATATCACCCAACAATAACCGTCAGCGCATGATTCCCTTGTCGCAGCATACGTCGATACGCGCTAATCAGCTTTTCCATATCAAGCATGATCGAGGCAAAGAGTTGCCCCTCTAACTCTTCTGAAAAGGTCACTCCCGGATAAATCTCCATTTCATTGAGTCGCTTAATGGAAAACTGTTTACGCAGTTCATTTCGATCCAGTGATTCCAGTCGGTCGATTGTCGCGGCTAACTCCTGATTCCAGGTCAATCCAAGGAAGCCATCTATGCCATCTTCGAGGCTGTGTTCACCAAGCACGGCACGACTCAGCGGATCATTCTTCGCGGGATCAAAAGCAGAGGTGCCTGTCAGCCCAAAGTGTAAAAAATCCCAGCGTTTATCAATATCCAGTCGGCGTAATCCTGAAAGCGTGTCATGTATATTATCCATCAAAGGTTTTTCAGTAGACTCAAGCAGTTGGTTAATCTTTTCTGAGTCAATTTCTGCAAAATAGCCAATCATTCCCATTTATTTTTCCTCCGTTGAATTTCATGTTTCGCATCTTAAAACAGATGAGGGAAAATAAAATGTGCATGTCGCTTTTTCTGGACCCGCCTCGAGAAATTTTTATTATTTACTGTTGTATAACAAAGTTATAACACCATCCACTACCTGAGCCATTTTCTGATAATTCAATCTGTCTGCGGTATCACCGGGCAAGTGGTATTGTTTATTACGATAAAAAGCGGTGTCAGTAATCATTATGGCGGGAATATCGTGTTGCCAATAATTCAGGTGGTCAGAGAAATCAATACCGGGAATAAACCCTGGGGTATTCATAGAATAAACAGATAAATCCTGAGATGACAACAATGCCGCTTTTACCTGACGAACGGCGTTGATATCCTGTATTCTGCCGACCACGGCAATAAAGTCTCCCCGATCGGGATAAAGCCAGGACATTGCCGGGTAAGGGTAATTCTGGCTTCCAGGCGCAGAGTCGTAATAGCCAATCATCTCCAGTGCTATCATTAATTTCACTGGACGCTCAAGCGAAGCTGCATGCACCGCGCTCCCCATTTCATCGCTACGAAAGAAGGGCGGTTCTTCCGACGCATAGGCGACCAGCTGCACGCCTGTTTTCGGTACTTGCTGATGTAACAAACGTGCCAGTTCGAGTAATCCTGCCACACCGCTGGCGTTATCATCCGCGCCCGGCGTATAGGTCAATTGATCGTTTTCATAACTGCTGGCAGAGTCATAATGCGCACCAATAATAATCAGCGGTCCATCGGCAGGACCATAATCAGCAACAATGTTTTTGTAGGGGCCACCCGTAATGGGGACGTCCTGCGAGGTAACTCTGGCACCGCTACTGACAAAGACCTCTTTTATATATTCTGCGGACCTATTCAGATTATCAATATTGTCGGCACTACGTGGATGCACAGTTTGTGTAAGATAACGAACTGTTTTTTCTAATTGCTCAGGACTTGCGTGTCGGGGCGTTGACGGTAATGCATTGACCCAGGGTTGGTAAAAAATAATCATAGGGAGTAAAAACACAAATAATATAATAAAAGCAAAGATTATTTTTTTCATATGCAAATTATTAATGGGTTGCGTTGTTGAATCATTATTTGCTATGGGTTTCGATATTGTATTTTATTAAGATTAGCAGGATTATACAAAGAGTATATTTTATGTCTGGTGCCTGAGTTTATTTAAAAGGATTTTATATGCGAAATAAAAATATAATCATGTTGCTTATGAGTAGTTTGATTTTGTCAGGATGTGGGCCGCAACCTGAGAATAAGGAAAGTCAGCAACAACAACCCAGTACTCCCACAGAGCAGCAAGTGCTTGCCGCGCAGCAAGCTGCAATAAAAGAGGCTGAGCAAAGCGCCGCCGCCGCGAAAGCCTTGGCCCAGCAAGAAGTGCAACAATATTCAGACAAACAGGCTTTACAGGGGCGATTGCAGGAAGCGCCAACATTTGCAAGAGCGGCTAAAGCAAAAGCTACACATATCGCAAATCCAGGAACCGCTCGCTACCAGCAGTTCGATGATAATCCGGTTAAGCAGGTAGCGCAAAATCCGTTGGCGACGTTTAGTCTTGACGTTGACACTGGCAGTTATGCGAATGTAAGGCGTTTCCTCAATTAAGGGCTGTTACCTCCGCCAGACGCTGTGCGGGTGGAGGAGATAGTCAATTATTTCCCGTCTGATTGGGATATCAAAGACAAACAATCTATTCCGGCCTCTAAGCCAATACCTTTCGCTATGCGCTACGAATTGGCACCTGCACCATGGAATGAACAGCGAACATTGCTGAAAGTTGATATCCTGGCGAAAGATCGCAAAAGTGAAGAGTTACCAGCTTCTAATCTGGTCTTTCTTATCGACACTTCTGGTTCAATGATTTCTGATGAACGTTTGCCACTTATCCAGTCTTCGTTGAAATTATTGGTCAAAGAACTTCGTGAGCAGGATAACATTGCCATCGTGACCTACGCTGGCGACTCCCGTATTGCATTGCCTTCTATCTCCGGGAGTCATAAGGCGGAAATTAATGCCGCAATTGATTCGCTGGATGCCGAAGGCAGTACCAATGGCGGTGCCGGGCTGGAACTGGCTTATCAGCAGGCGACGAAGGGGTTTATTAAGGGCGGCATCAATCGCATTTTATTAGCCACTGACGGTGACTTTAACGTTGGCATTGACGATCCAAAATCGATTGAATCAATGGTCAAAAAACAGCGGGAGTCTGGTGTTACTCTGTCGACGTTTGGCGTGGGGAATAGCAATTACAACGAGGCAATGATGGTGCGAATTGCCGATGTTGGTAACGGCAACTACAGCTACATTGATACCCTCTCTGAAGCGCAGAAAGTATTGAATAGTGAAATGCGGCAGATGTTGATTACCGTAGCAAAAGATGTCAAAGCGCAAATTGAGTTTAACCCCGCGTGGGTAACGGAATACCGTCAGATTGGTTATGAAAAGCGCCAACTTCGGGTGGAACATTTTAATAACGACAACGTTGATGCAGGGGATATAGGCGCAGGCAAACATATAACGTTGTTATTCGAATTAACGCTGAACGGGCAAAAAGCATCAATTGATAAGTTACGCTATGCCCCGGATAACAAATTAGCGAAATCGGACAAAACGAAAGAACTGGCCTGGTTAAAAATTCGCTGGAAATACCCGCAGGGAAAAGAAAGTCAGTTAGTTGAATTCCCGCTGGGGCCAACAATAAACGCGCCCTCTGAAGATATGCGTTTTCGCGCAGCAGTAGCTGCATATGGGCAAAAGTTACGCGGTTCTGAATACCTGAACAATACCTCCTGGCAGCAGATCAAACAGTGGGCTCAGCAGGCAAAAGGGGAAGATCCACAGGGTTACAGGGCGGAATTTATTCGCCTGATTGAACTGGCGGATGGTGTGACTGACATCAGTCAGTGATGACTGTTTAGCAAACTATGTTCGACCAGTCAGCATATTTGCTGACTGGTCGAATTAATTAACAATGATGTTAACTCACTCTTTTGCCGGATGCTCTATTTTTGGGTTGTGAGTGTTTTATTTCTAAGTTTCTATAATAATGATTGATATTTGCATCGCCATATTTATCTAAATAACAATTTCTGTTTGCCAGTCGATGTTGAAAATCAATTTCGTACTGCTCTTCTGCTGAATATTTTTTAAATCTGTCAGCATAGTTTTTTAATAACGTATAGGGGGCGCTGTCAGAATTGCTTTCCCTTTGTTCAATCACTTCCTGGGCTGCCATGCACACAAATGCACCGCAACTTTGGCTTAAGTATTGCTGAAGATCGGCATGTAAAAATATTATCTCTGGTTCATTTAAATGAACTTTTATATTATTATTCGACATTTCTCCCATGAGTTCAGAATTAAAACTATTAATGACACGCTTAAGTGAATTTTCTTTATCATAGCCTAGTGCACGCAATGAGTTGAATATGACGCATTTTATTTGTAGTTTATTATTTTTTTTATTTACTATTTTCTGTAGCGAAACTAATATCCAGTGTCCGCCAGTATTTATGGGGAATAACTGGACTTCATTCGGCCATGATGGATCGCTCTTAATATTTTCATTGAGAGCGTCTTCCAGGTGAGTTCTGGTGGAGTAGGGGACGTAGAGACCAGTAGGATAATTGACTTGAGTATTTTTTGCATTAGCGGCGATCTTCTGAAGATAGCAAGCTATTTCATCTGTGGTTAATTGACGATTTTTATCCCAGAAGTTTGTACCATCACTCAGTTCATTATTCTCATCATTTAAAAGCACCTTTGAAAGCGACTGTTTTTCAGATATAAGAGGAATTTCATCACCGATAATTGTCATTAATTTCGAAGGGGAGAATAGTTTTTTGAACAGGAGATCATCTGAATCATGTGATTTGAGGGGGGAGTTGGTTGCGATATGTGCCAGATTATATAATTTTAAACAAGCATTTTTGATAAGTCGGATAATCGATAGGGTCTCATTTGTTGGGGTTCTAACAATATGGTAAAGAATATCTTCAGCTTCTTTCCCAAATTTATCATAACCTAACGCAATATTATGCAGTAACTCAATGCTTTCTTCATCTCCGGATAACGCTGTTTTTTTTAAAGACTGCAGTAATTCCTCGGTCACAGTAAATTTTTCTGCAAATGTCTGACTGAGTTGCGTTTGAGATAATTGACAATAATTGCTGACAACTGTAACCATCATGGGCTCCTTTTAGTTGCAAAGGTTGTGCTGAATCAAGATGAAAAGAGGCAACTTATTGCTCTGAATATAGTGCGTAAGGAGATGAATAAATATCAAAAATCGCTCAATATGCCTGTGTGGGTGGATATATGTAGCGCGGGTTGCGATAACAGGGCAAGTTTCGCCCTGTTTTTAATAATAAGCAGAGTTAAACGTTAAACACGGTGAAATCATTCGCCAGTTCAGTCGCCGGGAAAATTGACCTGCATTCACGTAACAGGTGCTGACAACCTTTGTCATCATAGCGCGAGCTGACGTGGGTAATGATTAGCTTGCCGACTCCAGCCTCACGGGCTAGTGTCGCAGCCTGGCGTGTAGAGCTATGGCCGCGACTATTGGCTTTGGCTTCCATGGTTATATCCAGCGTCGCTTCGTGCACCATGACATCGACACCTTTAGCCAGGTCAAGTGCGGCATCGCAGGGGCCGGTATCGCCGAAAATAGCGAGCGCTTTACCTGGCACTGGAGCAGCTAAGTAATCTGCGCCGTTAATCTGCCTTCCATCTTCCAGCGTGATTGTTTTGCCCGCTTTTAATTCCTGAAACAGTGGGCCAGGCGGCACGCCAGCAGCTTTTAATGCCTGGGCATTTAATGCACCCGGTTTATCATGTTCTTCAATACGATAGCCATAACATTCCAGTGGGTGTTCCAGCGGATAAGCGGTTACTTTGCGCAGGCCATCATCGAGAATTTCGCCAGCGCCAATTTCGACAATTTCCAGCGGATAATCGGTCCATGAGCCGCTAATCCGCAGCGCGGTTTCCACAAATTCACGGATACCTTGCGGACCATAAATCGTTAAGGGTTGGATAATGCCTGACATAGAACGACTGCACAGCAAGCCGGGTAAACCAAAAAGATGATCGCCATGAAGGTGACTGATAAAAATCTTGTCCAGTTTTCCAGGGTTAAAGGCGGTATGCAGTAGCTGATGCTGGGTGCCTTCACCGCAGTCAAACAACCAAAGTCCGCTCTGGGTCGGATGTTGCAGGTTAAGCAATATTGCCGTGACATTGCGCGTGCGGGTTGGCACACCGGCTGAAGTACCTAAAAAAATTAATTCCATGAGTTCATCACGTTTCAAAAAATATTCCGGCTAGTATAAGGCATACATCTAAAAGGAGAGCATTATGATTGAATGGCAAGATCTGCATCACTCTGAATTATCGGTTTCCCAGCTTTATGCCTTATTACAACTGCGTTGCGCGGTGTTTGTTGTCGAGCAGAATTGCCCTTATCAGGATATCGATGGTGATGATTTGACGGGGGATAATCGCCATATTCTCGGTTGGAAAAATGATGAACTGGTGGCGTATGCGAGGATTCTGAAAAGTGATGATGATCTTGAGCCGGTCGTTATAGGTCGGGTGATTGTCAGTGAAGCGTTGCGTGGCGAAAAAGTGGGGCAGCAGCTGATGAGTAAAACACTCGAAACATGTACGCATCACTGGCCTGATAAGCCTGTTTACCTCGGGGCGCAGGCGCATCTGCAAAACTTCTACCAGAGTTTCGGTTTTATCCCTGTGACGGAGGTCTATGAAGAAGATGGTATCCCACACATTGGGATGGCACGCGAGGTAATTCAGGCGTAATCAACAACCCTTGTCTATAGTTAGTGACAGGTTTTACGCAAATGGAGAACGAGAATGTCTAATCAGTTTGGTGATACACGTATCGATGACGACCTGACGCTGCTCAGTGAAACACTGGAAGAGGTGCTCCGCTCCTCTGGCGATCCCGCCGATCAGAAATATGTTGAGCTGAAAGCGCGTGCAGAAAAAGCGCTGGATGATGTGAAAAAACGGGTTAGCCAGGCTTCAGACAGTTATTACTATCGGGCGAAGCAGGCAGTTTATCGTGCTGATGACTACGTCCACGAAAAACCCTGGCAAGGAATTGGTGTGGGCGCGGCCGTTGGGCTGGTACTAGGACTGTTGCTGGCACGCCGTTAAAACCTCCCTACACCGGGGTACTGCATTTTTTTTGTAGTACCCCGTATAATGTGAGGCTTTTAACAGGGAGAGGTCCGCGTGCAATCACTTACTACGGCGCTGGAAAATCTACTGCGCCATTTGTCGCAAGAGATTCCGGCGACACCCGGCATTCGGGTTATCGATATTCCTTTCCCTCTCAAAGACGCTTTTGATGCCTTGAGCTGGCTGGCCAGTCAGCAAACATACCCGCAATTCTACTGGCAACAACGTAATGGTGATGAAGAAGCTGTCGTCCTGGGCGCGATTACCCGTTTTACGTCGTTGGACCAGGCACAACGTTTTCTTCGCCAGCACCCGGAACACGCCGACTTACGCATTTGGGGGCTGAATGCTTTTGACCCGTCGCAGGGCAATTTACTTTTACCCCGCCTGGAATGGCGACGCTGTGGCGGTAAAGCCACGCTGCGGCTGACGCTATTCAGCGAAAGCTCCCTTCAGCACGATGCGATTCAGGCAAAAGAATTTATCGCCACACTGGTGAGTATCAAGCCCTTGCCTGGGTTACATTTAACCACCACGCGAGAACAACACTGGCCGGACAAAACGGGCTGGACGCAATTAATCGAACTGGCAACGAAAACCATCGCCGAAGGTGAGCTCGACAAAGTGGTGCTCGCTCGGGCAACTGACCTGCATTTCGCAAGTCCGGTCAACGCGGCGGCGATGATGGCTGCCAGTCGTCGACTGAATCTGAATTGCTACCATTTTTACATGGCCTTTGATGGCGAAAATGCTTTTCTTGGCTCTTCACCGGAACGGTTATGGCGGCGGCGTGACAAAGCGCTGCGTACTGAAGCGCTGGCGGGAACAGTAGCAAATAATCCTGATGATAAGCAGGCGCAGCAGTTAGGAGAGTGGCTGATGGCGGATGATAAAAACCAGCGCGAGAACATGCTGGTGGTGGAAGATATCTGTCAACGATTACAGGCCGATACCCAGACGCTGGATGTTTTACCGCCGCAGGTACTGCGTCTGCGTAAAGTGCAGCATCTTCGCCGCTGTATCTGGACTTCACTCAACAAAGCGGATGATGTGATCTGTTTACATCAGTTGCAGCCAACGGCAGCAGTTGCTGGCTTACCGCGCGATCTGGCGCGACAGTTTATCGCCCGTCACGAACCGTTCACCCGAGAATGGTACGCCGGTTCTGCGGGCTATCTCTCATTACAACAAAGCGAATTCTGCGTTTCCCTGCGCTCAGCAAAAATTAGCGGCAATGTCGTGCGATTATATGCTGGCGCGGGCATTGTCCGTGGTTCCGACCCCGAGCAAGAGTGGCAGGAAATCGACAACAAAGCGGCAGGGCTGCGTACTTTATTACAAATGGAATAGTAATGAGTCGCATCATTACCGATTCATATCAATAATCTATTTTTGTAGCTCCTTATACTTAGCCGCAATATTGATACCGGACAAACTCATGTCAGTAAGCGCATTTAACCGACGCTGGGCGGCGGTCATTCTGGAAGCATTAACGCGTCACGGCGTCAGACACATCTGTATCGCCCCAGGCTCGCGTTCTACACCGTTAACGTTAGCGGCGGCGGAGAATTCCGCATTCATTCACCACACCCATTTCGATGAGCGTGGGTTGGGGCATCTGGCGCTGGGGCTGGCGAAAGTCAGCAAGCAGCCGGTGGCGGTGATTGTGACCTCCGGCACGGCGGTGGCAAATCTCTATCCGGCACTGATTGAAGCCGGGTTAACCGGAGAAAAACTGATTCTCTTAACCGCCGATCGCCCGCCGGAGCTAATTGACTGCGGCGCGAATCAGGCAATTCGCCAGCCGGGAATGTTCGCCTCTCACCCCACGCACAGTATTTCATTGCCGCGCCCGACCCAGGATATCCCCGCACGTTGGCTGGTTTCTACCATCGACCACGCTCTCGGTACGCTTCATGCGGGGGGAGTCCATATCAACTGCCCGTTTGCTGAACCGCTGTATGGCGAAATGGACGATACCGGGCTTAGCTGGCAACAGCGTCTGGGTGACTGGTGGCAGGACGACAAACCGTGGCTGCGTGAAGCGCCTCGTCTGGAAAGTGAAAAACAGCGCGACTGGTTCTTCTGGCGACAAAAGCGCGGCGTGGTGGTTGCCGGGCGCATGAGTGCGGAAGAGGGCAAAAAAGTTGCCCTGTGGGCGCAAACTCTTGGCTGGCCGCTGATTGGCGATGTGCTGTCACAAACCGGGCAGCCGCTGCCGTGTGCCGATCTTTGGTTAGGCAATGCCAAAGCGACCAGCGAGCTGCAGCAGGCGCAAATTGTGGTGCAACTGGGAAGCAGCCTGACGGGGAAACGGCTCCTGCAATGGCAGGCAAGCTGTGAACCAGAAGAGTACTGGATTGTTGATGACATTGAAGGGCGACTTGATCCGGCACACCATCGCGGACGTCGCTTAATTGCCAATATTGCCGACTGGCTGGAGCTGCATCCGGCAGAAAAACGCCAGCCCTGGTGCGTTGAAATCCCGCGCCTGGCGGAACAGGCAATGCAGGCGGTTATTGCCCGCCGTGATGCGTTTGGCGAAGCGCAACTGGCGCATCGCATCTGCGACTATCTGCCTGAACAGGGGCAATTGTTTGTTGGTAACAGCCTGGTGGTACGTCTGATTGATGCGCTTTCGCAACTTCCGGCAGGTTACCCGGTGTACAGCAACCGTGGGGCCAGCGGTATCGACGGGCTGCTTTCGACCGCCGCCGGCGTTCAGCGGGCAAGCGGCAAACCGACGCTGGCGATTGTGGGCGATCTCTCCGCACTTTACGATCTCAACGCGCTGGCGTTATTGCGTCAGGTTTCTGCGCCGCTGGTATTAATTGTGGTGAACAACAACGGCGGGCAAATTTTCTCGCTGTTGCCAACGCCGCAAAGCGAGCGTGAGCGTTTCTATCTGATGCCGCAAAACGTCCATTTTGAGCACGCCGCCGCGATGTTCGAGCTGAAATATCATCGTCCGCAAAACTGGCAGGAACTTGAAACGGCATTTGCCGACGCCTGGCGCACGCCAACCACCACGGTGATTGAAATGGTGGTTAACGACACCGATGGTGCGCAAACGCTCCAGCAACTTCTGGCGCAGGTAAGCCATTTATGATCCTGCACGCGCAGGCAAAACACGGAAAACCAGGTTTACCCTGGCTGGTGTTTTTGCACGGTTTTTCCGGCGATTGCCACGAATGGCAAGAAGTGGGCGAGGCGTTTGCCGACTACTCACGGTTGTATGTTGATCTCCCAGGTCACGGTGGTTCGGCGGCGATTAGCGTCGATGGATTTGATGATGTCACCGACTTACTGCGTAAAACCTTGGTTAGTTACAACATCCTTGACTTCTGGCTGGTGGGGTACTCGCTTGGTGGACGGGTGGCGATGATGGCGGCTTGCCAGGGGCTGGCGGGGCTTTGTGGGGTTATTGTCGAAGGCGGGCATCCGGGGCTGCAAAATGCTGAACAACGTGCGGAACGTCAGCGTTCCGATCGCCAATGGGTGCAGCGTTTTCTCACAGAACCGTTAACGGCGGTATTTGCCGACTGGTATCAACAGCCTGTTTTTGCCTCACTCAATGACGATCAACGCCGGGAGCTGGTGGCGCTGCGCAGCAACAATAATGGCGCAACGCTTGCCGCCATGCTGGAGGCGACTTCTCTCGCCGTCCAGCCTGATTTACGTGCTAACCTTAGCGCCCGCACATTTGCGTTTTATTATTTATGTGGTGAACGTGACAGCAAATTCCGCGCCCTGGCGGCGGAACTGGCTGCCGACTGCCATGTCATTCCTCGCGCCGGACATAACGCGCATCGGGAAAATCCCGCTGGCGTAATCGCAAGTCTGGCGCAGATCTTGCGTTTCTGACTAAAGGACACAATATGATTTATCCTGATGAAGCAATGCTTTACGCACCGGTTGAATGGCACGACTGCTCCGAAGGTTTCGAGGACATTCGTTATGAAAAATCCACCGACGGTATCGCAAAAATCACCATTAATCGTCCGCAGGTGCGCAATGCCTTCCGTCCTCTGACGGTAAAAGAGATGATCCAGGCGCTGGCAGATGCGCGTTATGACGACAACATCGGCGTGATCATTCTGACTGGTGCAGGCGATAAAGCGTTCTGCTCCGGTGGTGACCAGAAAGTGCGTGGTGATTACGGCGGCTATAAAGATGATTCCGGCGTACATCACCTGAATGTGCTGGACTTCCAGCGTCAGATCCGTACCTGTCCGAAACCGGTTGTCGCGATGGTGGCTGGCTACTCCATCGGCGGCGGTCACGTTCTGCACATGATGTGCGACCTGACTATCGCGGCAGATAATGCCATCTTCGGTCAGACTGGCCCGAAAGTCGGTTCCTTCGACGGCGGCTGGGGCGCTTCCTACATGGCTCGCATCGTCGGGCAGAAAAAAGCGCGTGAAATCTGGTTCCTGTGCCGTCAGTACGACGCAAAACAGGCGCTGGATATGGGCCTTGTGAACACCGTGGTACCGCTGGCGGATCTGGAAAAAGAAACCGTCCGTTGGTGCCGCGAAATGCTGCAAAACAGCCCGATGGCGCTGCGCTGCCTGAAAGCTGCACTGAACGCCGACTGTGACGGGCAGGCGGGGCTGCAGGAGCTGGCGGGCAACGCCACCATGCTGTTCTACATGACGGAAGAAGGTCAGGAAGGTCGCAACGCCTTCAACCAGAAACGTCAGCCTGACTTCAGCAAATTCAAACGGAATCCGTAATGCGTAGCGCGCAGGTATACCGCTGGCAGATCCCCATGGACGCGGGGGTGGTTCTGCGCGACAGGCGGTTAAAAACCCGCGACGGGCTGTATGTTTGCCTGCGTGAAGGCGAGCGCGAAGGGTGGGGGGAGATCTCCCCACTGCCGGGCTTCAGTCAGGAAACCTGGGAAGAGGCGCAAAGTGTGCTGCTTGCCTGGGTAAATAACTGGCTGGCAGGCGATTGCGAGCTACCGCAGATGCCTTCCGTGGCCTTTGGCGTAAGCTGTGCATTGGCAGAACTGACAGATACGTTGCCGCAAGCAGCCAACTACCGTGCGGCACCGCTGTGTAATGGCGATCCGGACGATCTGATCCTCAAACTTGCAGATATGCCAGGCGAGAAAGTGGCGAAGGTCAAAGTGGGATTGTACGAAGCGGTGCGCGACGGCATGGTGGTGAATCTGTTGCTGGAGGCAATTCCGGATCTGCATTTGCGTCTTGACGCAAATCGCGCCTGGACACCGCTGAAAGGTCAGCAGTTTGCCAAATACGTTAACCCGGATTATCGCGACCGCATCGCGTTTCTCGAAGAGCCGTGCAAAACCCGCGATGATTCGCGAGCGTTTGCCCGTGAAACCGGCATTGCCATTGCCTGGGATGAAAGCCTGCGCGAGCCGGATTTTGCCTTTGTGGCTGAAGAGGGCGTGCGCGCGGTAGTTATCAAACCCACGCTCACGGGCAGTCTGGAAAAAGTACGCGAGCAGGTACAGGCGGCGCACGCGCTGGGGCTGACGGCGGTGATCAGTTCTTCCATTGAATCGAGCTTAGGCTTAACGCAACTGGCGCGGATTGCCGCCTGGTTAACGCCGGACACCATTCCAGGGCTGGACACGCTGGATCTGATGCAGGCGCAGCAGGTACGTCGCTGGCCGGGTAGCACGCTGCCTGTCGTGGAAGTTGATGCACTGGAGCGGTTGTTATGATCTTCTCTGACTGGCCGTGGCGTCACTGGCGGCAAGTGCGGGGAGAAACCATCGCCTTACGTCTTAATGACGAGCAACTCAACTGGCGCGAGCTTTGTGCTCGCGTCGATGAATTAGCCTCCGGATTTGCGGTGCAGGGGGTGGTTGAGGGCAGCGGCGTGATGTTGCGGGCGTGGAATACGCCGCAAACGCTGCTCGCCTGGCTGGCGTTACTGCAATGCGGGGCGCGGGTGTTGCCCGTGAACCCTCAGCTGCCGCAACCGTTGCTTGAAGAATTGCTGCCCAATCTGACGCTGCAATTTGCTCTGGTGCCGGATGGGGAAAACACGTTTCCGGCATTAACGTCGCTGCACATTCAGCTGGTTGAAGGCGCACATGCCGCTACGTGGCAGCCGACGCGTCTGTGCTCAATGACGTTGACCTCGGGTTCTACCGGTTTGCCGAAAGCCGCTGTCCATACTTATCAGGCCCATCTTGCCAGTGCGCAAGGTGTGTTATCGCTGATTCCGTTTGGCGATCACGATGATTGGTTGCTCTCTTTACCGCTGTTTCACGTCTCCGGTCAGGGAATTATGTGGCGCTGGTTATACGCTGGTGCGCGGATGACGGTACGTGATAAACAGCCATTGGAGCAAATGCTGGCAGGCTGTACTCACGCTTCACTGGTGCCAACACAACTCTGGCGTTTGCTGGTTAACCGTAGTTCCGTTTCCCTGAAAGCGGTGTTACTTGGCGGCGCGGCTATCCCGGTCGAGTTGACGGAACAGGCGCGCGAGCAGGGGATTCGTTGCTTTTGCGGCTATGGTCTGACCGAGTTTGCCTCCACGGTGTGTGCGAAAGAAGCCGACGGCCTGGCAGACGTTGGTTCGCCGCTGCCGGGTCGGGAAGTGAAAATCGTTAATAATGAAGTGTGGCTGCGGGCTGCCAGTATGGCAGAAGGTTACTGGCGTAACGGGCAACTGGTTTCACTGGTTAATGACGAAGGCTGGTACGCTACGCGCGATCGCGGTGAGATGCATAATGGCAAGCTGACCATTGTCGGACGTTTAGACAATCTATTCTTCAGTGGCGGAGAGGGTATTCAGCCGGAAGAAGTCGAGCGCGTAATTGCTGCACATCCTGCGGTTTTGCAGGTGTTTATCGTCCCCGTTGCCGACAAGGAGTTTGGTCATCGACCGGTGGCGGTGATGGAGTATGACCACGAGAGCGTTGATCTTAGTGAATGGGTGAAAGATAAGCTGGCCCGTTTTCAACAACCGGTGCGCTGGCTAACTCTGCCGCCGGAGCTGAAAAACGGCGGTATTAAAATTTCACGTCAGGCGCTAAAAGAGTGGGTGCAACGTCAGCAATAATTAACCCTCCGTTTCACTTCTCATTTCTGCCATTCCATTGCCGTTGATAAAGAGTTTATCTGTTAATCTGTAAATTGATGTGAAAACTCTTAGCAAACAGGATAATGCAATGGAATGGCTGGTCAAAAAATCGTGCTGCAATAAACAAGATAACAGACATGTACTTATGCTCTGCGATGCTGGCGGCGCGATAAAAATGATCGCCGAAGTGAAGAGTGACTTCGCCGTGAAAGTGGGGGATTTACTCTCGCCTTTGCAGAATGCGCTTTATTGTATTAATCGTGAAAAGCTGCATACGGTGAAAGTCCTCTCGGCAAGCAGTTATAGCCCCGATGAGTGGGAACGGCAGTGTAAAGTGGCAGGGAAAACTCAGTAACGTTGTTTTGTCGTGGGCAGGAAAATCAGCATCAACCCGCTCATAATACAGGCTACTCCCAGTAGTGCTTTCAGCGAAAAAGTCCCTTCCCAGCCGGGAAGTACCATTGAAGCAATCCATACCAGCACATAACTCATACTGAGCAAGGCATAGGCTTTGCTTAGCGCAAGTTTATGAAGCGTTTTATACCAACAAAAAACGGAAAGCAGATAACCCAGCAGCCCGAGTAACAGTATCCGGGCATCCAGGCCAAAAGCTAACAGAGCCGCGATAAAATCCCATAAGTGCGTCATCGGCGGCAGATGACTCGCCGCAAAACCCAGGCTTAATTGCGCAACTGAGGCAATAATGACGCTGAATAATCCCCACATCAGGCCCATTACACCGTACTCCCGAGGATCACAATGCCGCCAATAATGAACGCCACCCCACACCAGTGACGCGGCGATACCGGTTCGTGCCACAGTTTTACTGCAGCCAGCGTCACCCAGACAAAATTCAGACTTAACATCGGGTAAGCAATGCCTACCGGTACGTTCTGCAAGACCAGCAGCCAGAGCACCATGGCAAGACCAAGACAAGCCAGCGCCAGTCCCAGCCACAGCACGATATGTTTGCGCCGTTTGTTTATCGCCACAAAGCAGGTTGCCTGTTTCTGACACAACTGCCCGGCAACGCTAAGCAAGCTGGCAAAGACTAATGTTAGCCAGATCATTTGGGACGATACTGAATCAGCACCAGACGCTCCTGACGATCGATGGCATCTGCGGGCGGAATGGCGAGACTGTTGATATCTTCATCGCGGTCAACCGAAAGCACGAGAGTAATAATCCCCTCCTGACGATGTTGATTAAGCCAGTTTGCGAACTCATCACCGCTGACAAATCTCCCTTTCGCATCCGGATAATTAAGGCCGTATTTCAACTCACCTGTCTGGCGATACATGATGATGTCATCGCGTTGCAGGCTCCATGCCAGACCTGCGGCAACACCGACGCTATCAGTAAGAATATAGCGGCTTGGCTGAAGTGATTCTTGTGTCATCTCGACAAAAAATTGCGGATGTTTTCCTTCCATAACTCTGTCAGGAATTGAAAATCCTACCAGCAACGCCAGCCCCAGCGGGCAAAGCGCGGCAAAAGGCCAGGTCTTTTCGACGTTTGTTAAGGTGTACCAGCCGAAAAATGCCCATAGCGAAAAAATCGACCAGGCACAAAAGACTTTATAGCTCTCGAAGGTTTGCCACACCGGCGTGTTCATTGGTCCCCACGGGGAGACCACAAATGTGGCAATAATGCCAGTGACGCCAAAAGCGATGTTAATCCAGCCATTAATCCGCAGCGCCAGAGGATTATTTTTTGCTGCCAGCAAAGCGTAATGCGCCATCAGCATTGCCAGAGATGCAAAGCAGGAAAGAATATAGGTGGGCAATTTACCTTTAGCGACGGAGAAAAACAGCAGCGGCATTATCGTCCAGCTCAACAAATAGACGGTTGCGGAATGCTTGCGGTTTTTCCAGCCTGTGTACAGTGCACCGGGGAGTAATCCCAGCCACGGCAGGCTACCGGCAATGATGACCGGCACGTAGTACCAGAACGGAGCTCTATGTTGGGCATCATCCAGTGCAAAGCGTTGAATATGCTCAACCCAGAAAAAATAGTGCCAGAAGTTAGGCTCCCGCTGCGCTATCGCCAGTCCCCAAGGGAGAACCGTCAGTACGCAACTGATAACCGCCAGCCAGCCGTAAATAAAGAGATCTTTCCAGCGTTTTTGCGTCGCTACCCATGGCAGCACGCTTAATACCGGCACGGCAAGGGCGAGAAAACCTTTGGTCATCACCCCCATGCCGCAGGTGATTCCCAGCAGTAAAAATCCTGCGCTTTTGCCTTTCCACGTCTGTGCCTGCATTGCCAGCCAGAAGCTGCACATTCCCGCCACCAGCCAGAATGCAATAAACGGATCGAGCACGGCATAAGTGCCGATGGCATAGACAATAAACAATGAGAGATAAATTACTGTGGCGAGTAGAGCCAGACGTTTATCGCGCCATAAGCGCAGAGTAAACCAGGTCACCAGCGCGGCAGTTAACAGGGTCGCAAAGATAACGCCTGCCCGCACACCAAAGTTATTCGCGCCAAATAGCCATTGCCCAATGCTGTTAATCCAGTATCCGGCAATGGGTTTTTCGAAATAACGTAGCCCTAACAGATGGGGCACAATCCAGTCGCCGGATGCCAGCATTTCTCGACTGATTTCCGCATAACGCGTTTCATCGGGTTGCCAGAGCAGACGCGTGCTGATCGGTAACAGGTAATAGCAGGCAATAAACGCGAAGAGGCCGATAAGGTAACGTACCGATTTCATCAGCGACTACCCGCAATTTGTTGGCAACCCAGCCAGCCTTCACGTCCGGCAATATTTCCGCGAACAACTTGTCCGAGCGGCAACGTCTCTGATAACAGTTCGCTTAAAGGGCAAAATGTCACGCCTTCCTGAGCTGCGCGTTTGAGGAGATCCACAAAATTATGCTGATAAGCGCAGCCTTCAACTTCTGCATGAATGGTATAAACCGGCGTGCCTTTATCTCGCAGGATGCGGTTGAGTAACCAACCGTTAAAATCTTCTGCTTTCACATCCCGACCAATCACTTCATCCCAGGTGGGTAAGGTCACCGGAATTTGCGCAGTGCCAGGGTTTCCTGATTCGAGCAATGGACGGAACGGCATGGCCCCACGACAATCGCTGTTGTAGCGCAAATGGAACGCTTCTTTTGCTTCGATCACCTTCTGGTCGGCACGCCAGCCCGCAGCGGCAGAACAGGTTACCGGTTGACCGATAATCTCTTCCAGAGTGCGAAGACCGCGTGCAATATCGTCGATCATTGTTTGCCGATCCCAGTTACCGCTACGGGCTTGCCAGGCATGGTGATCCCAGGCGTGCAGGCCGACTTCGTGATGTTTAGCCGCTTCACGAATGATATCGGCATTGGCATGACCAATCTCTTTACCTGGCCAGGCCGTACCTGCCAGTAAAATATCCCAGCCATAAAGCGATGCCGCGTTTGAGCGCAGCATCTTCCACAAAAACTGTGGCTTCACCAGTCGCCAGAGATGGCGGCCCATATTGTCCGGGCCGACGCTGAAAAAAATGCTGGCCTGAATATTATGCTTACTCAAGATTTCCAGCAGACGCGGCACGCCTTCACGGGTGCCACGAAAGGTATCGACATCAATGCGTAAGCCTACTTTGGTCATGATGGTTTATCCGTAAGATCAACGGTGCGCAGGAAGAAATCCAGCGTTTCGTCGATGGTTTCCTGCATATCAATTTTCGGCTCCCAGTCCAGGCAGCGGTGGGCATTGCGGATGCTCGGTTTACGATGCTCTACGTCCTGATATCCTTTGCCGTAGTAGCTGCTACTTTCGACAACGCGAAAGCCCGCAAACGGTGGGAAATGATGGCGCAGCGGATGTTTTTCGAAGCTCGCCAGCAGCATCTCGCCCAGTTCCTCAATGCTCGCTTCGTTCTCAGGATTGCCAATGTTGATAATTTCACCGTCGCAGCGATTTCCCGCATTTTCGATAATGCGGTATAACGCCTCGATACCATCGCGAATATCAGTAAAGCAGCGTTTTTGTTTTCCGCCATCAATCAGCTTAATCGGTGAACCTTCTACCAGATTGAGAATGAGTTGCGTAATAGCGCGGGAGCTGCCAATTCGCGCTGCATTAAGGTTATCCAGTCGTGGTCCCATCCAGTTAAACGGGCGGAAGAGGGTGAACTGTAAACCCTCTTTTTCGCCATAGGCCCAGATCACCCGATCAAGTAATTGTTTTGATACCGAATAAATCCAGCGTGGTTTATTCACCGGGCCGACGATTAAATTAGAATGGTCCTCATCGAAGTATTTATCGCTACACATCCCATAAACTTCTGAAGTTGACGGGAAGATGATTCGCTTACGGTACTTCACGCAGTAGCGGATAATGCGCAGATTCTCTTCAAAATCGAGTTCAAATACGCGCAGCGGGTTGCGGGTATATTCAATCGGCGTGGCTATCGCCACCAGCGGCAAGACGACATCACATTTTTTGACATGATACTCAATCCATTCGGAATGAATACTGATATCGCCTTCAACAAAGTGAAAATGCGGATGATTCAGAAAACGGCTTATCGCATCGCTGCCAATATCCAGACCGTAAACTTCATAATGATCTTCGCGCAGCAGGCGTTCTGTCAGATGGTTGCCAATAAAGCCATTCACCCCGAGGATGAGTACCCGGGTACGGCGTCGGGCGGTGCAGGCAGGCTGGCTATTCAAGCGTGAACCTTGCACCAGGCCCAGCGTCTGCGCTAATTGCGAGCCCTGCATAGTAATGCCGTCGCCCGC